>Ga0222715_10002652_pt1 | contig 16242 bp, 16 predicted proteins | sample C33_9DmetaG_FD_165056 | JGI IMG/M metagenome (GOLD analysis project Ga0222715, IMG submission 165056) | Estuarine water microbial communities from San Francisco Bay, California, United States - C33_9D | ecosystem: Environmental > Aquatic > Marine > Unclassified | place: USA: California... | reverse complement strand
CTGAAACGAGCCGCCGCTCAAGTCGAGGAATCCGTCGATGTACATGGATTTGAAACAGTTCGCGTTGTTGGATAAATCAAGCCATTCGCTCATGGTTGGCTTCTCAGTTTCTATATATATATATATATTCCAATACAATAAATATCGACCATTGATCCGAGGAGGACCCTAAAGCTGGCCTAACATATTCGACTGTCCGTACGTCCCACAATGAAGAAAATGGCCATTTGAAAAAGTGGATTTTGGAAGATTGGACATTTTTATGGACATTTATTTTTGTCCATTTTTGAAGAGCATCCCCGAGAATATTCCTGGAAAATCGTGAAAATCCACATCACAGCATAATGCAGTGATTTCTGTTATTCAACCGGATATTTCGCTGCACACTTTTTTTCCAACAAACTCGCCATCAATCAGTTTAGGCATTTTTTTTATAAGATAGTTATAAGATTTTTATAAGATTATAAGATAGTTATAAGATTATTCAGGGAATGCCCAAAGTAGACATCGATTATTCTAACATCATAATTTACATGATACAATGTATTGACGACACTGTTTCCGAGCGGTTTATCGGCCATACTACAAATATTGTCCAAAAGAAATATGGGCACAAACAGGCGGTCCATAATACGAATATACACAATCCTCTATATGATACAATCCGGTCGCATGGTGGATGGTGTAATTGGACGATGGAAATGCTAGAAAAATGCGAATGTGAAGATATTCAAGATGTTCATGAAAAGGAAAAAACATTGGCTGAAAAATACAGCGCAACTATCATATCTAGAGACCATTTACCAAGTGGAACAAAATCAAAAGCACGAGACAGTGGTGTCAATAAAAAAACAGACTATTATTGCAGCACTTGCAATGTCTATTTCCAAACAGACAAAGCACGGATGGTGCATAATAATACAAACAAACATAATAAAAACGCAAGTCTGCCAATTAATCTTATAGAAAATAAAAAAACGGCTCTTTTTTATACATGTATTAAATGCAACTTTACTTGCAGTAAAAAAAGCAATTATGATCGACATATTGGCACGATAAAACATCAAATGGAAACGAACTGTAAAAAAACACATATAAAAAAGTGCCGCATGGAAGTATGCAGTGGTACCGATGCATCATCTGATACATCGTCGAGTCATGATATAAAAAAAACGGCTCTTTTTGGCACCAAGCCAAACCGAGAAGTAGATACGCCCGATGGTCCAGCGACTAGCACCACGTCGCATATTTCAACGAACACTATCATCGAGTTAATTAAGCAGAATCAGGAGTTCAAAACGCTCTTGGTCGAGCAACAAATGGAAAATCAAACCTTACAAAAGCAGTTGATAGAGGCAGTCAAAGATAGTAAGACAATAACGAGTAGTCATACGACAAATAACAACCAGAAGTTCAATCTGAATTTTTTTCTGAATACTACCTGCAAGGACGCAATGAATATGTCCGAATTTATTCAAAATATGGAGATACAAATGTCCGAATTGGAGAACATTGGACATCGTGGGTATATTGCAGGAATGACAGATTTGATTCTGAACAAACTAAAGGGGCTCGATGTATCGAAGCGTCCGATGCATTGCACTGATCTGAAACGCGAGACAATGTATATAAAGGAACAGGATAAGTGGGATAAGGACAATGAAGACAAGAGCCAACTACGCAGAGCGATCTCCTTGGTGGCCAGTAAAAATTACGGAAAAACAATAGAGTGGCGAGAACACAATCCAGAATGTTTGGAGATAGGTAGTGAAAAATACGATTTTTGTTTTAATATGATGCGGAATGTATTAGGAGATTTTGAAGAAGAGCAGATCAAGTTGGACAACAAGGTTATCAAGAATCTGGCGAAGGAGGTTATGTTGGACCGAGACACGTCTCTCGTGCAAATCTAGATACATACTATGAGAATGCATATTATGTTTCAATAAGATCAGCGACGTTGTTTGTCGCCATAAAAGTCTCTCACGAGGCGGCTCATGTGTACAATTTTGGATCTAGCCGGAGCAATGCGAATCGGGGTCCAGCGCTTGAATTTCGGACTGAATACACAATCCATAACAACGCGTTTCTTCAAATCCACGTGTTTATCCCCTTGGATATTCTGAAAATCATCTTCATCGTCGCTTTCTTCAATGTAGTCCAAATTGTCATTTTCTCGAATCTGACGAAAAAGATTATTCATCCGAATACTGGTTTTGTAATCAGGTATATAAGCAATGCCATAATACACGGTAGCATTGTCCTTTCCATATGCATACAAGTGATATATATCATATTGGACATCCGCCATAACCTGGAACGCAGTTTGACATCGATATTGCGGTTTAGTGAAATCCATTGTATATTGTGAAATATGGCATGCAGTAAGCGAGATCTTTTGAGGTACACTCGATGCAATGGTGAGTTTGCGCTGATTGTATACATTTAGATGTGGTCTAATGGTATCTAATGTTCTGTACTGTACATGGTGTACTGGATATCCGACGACATCGATATAATCGATTGGAATCGTGTGATCTAGTGGATCTAGGCGATCCCGCTTCCACAGAATCGGTGAACATAATTGTATTTGTCCGATGAGAGGACACTGTCCTATTACATCAGTTATACAAGCGAATCGGTCCATTAATCGAGTTGATGATAAAGAGACCCCATGATAATAGTAAATGTCTTCTACAACAAAGAAGGATTGAGTCGATTCTTCGCAAACCACATGTGTGCCATAGAGGATGGTTCCCAGCGATAGAGAATGGATGGATTTGTCGGTTAGTAACGAGGCATGAGACATTTTTTTATCTCTATTCAGATTGATAAGATAGCATACGTCCCTGTCTTCTTGGAAAGTAAACCATATGTATCCTTTTTTTCCTACAGGGATTCCCATGCCGATGTTATAGTCATCCATATCGGAATCTGACCGTGATGTTTCATAATGAGGTTTAAATGCAGGTAAATGTTCAGTGATTTGTGAGAATTGGATGGAAGTGAGCTCCATAATAATATAATAATTATAATGGACCGGATAAATAGATAGACTGATTGTATCTAACTCCTTTACAAAAACACTTTTTGCATGTTAGCATCGTGAATTCATGAATTCAGTGAGGTCATTGTCCATTCGCTGTATTTCAGTTTCAGATAAGGCGGGTGTATGCGTATTTGCAGTATTAATATCGTCAAGTATTTGTTGATATTTATGTGAATGCGTTTCAACTAAATTTTTGGTTTTACGAGGAGTGTATGTATCTCTTAAATACTCCCATAAAGTATGGAATGTATACATGATACCCAATGAAATAGCAATATTAATGATGATCTCTAGTACAATGCTCATAGAATAAGAAACTGTGATATGTGATGATATACTTTAGACCAGGATTCGTTTTAGATGATTTGAACGTAGAAATATATTTTACAAAAAAAATATAGAAATAGTGATCATTGAATAGGATATAGTCGAACCGACATGACCGGAACTTTTTTAATTATTGGCAAGAATGGCGATGTGAGCGAAACCACGGTCAGAAGCACTGATATAAGTAGTGTATATAAAAAATTATTGGCCAAAACGCCAAGTGAGGTTTCTCAACAGACAGAATGGGTAGTCAAACATAACCAGAAATCATATAAGATTTGTGTATATGGCAAGACAACTGGTCGTGCAGGACAAGAAAATAAATACGAATTTCCGCCACCGATAGACAACATCCTTCTGTTTGGAAAGGTAGCTGTAGTTAGTTTGATTGATGGTGCGATCGGAACACTAACATCGGAAGAATGGGATAAGATATACGATAGACTCCATGGCGGATTCGACGACATTGACGATGACGATGACGATGACGAGGAGGAGGAGGATGAAGAGGATGAAACTCTTCCTCGCACAAAGTCGGGTTATGTTAGGGACGACTTTGTGGTGGACGATGATGATAATGTAATAGACGACGAGGAGGAAGAGGAAGAGGAAGAGGAATTCGACGATGAGGATACAACGTCAGATGAGGACGCGAATGTAGTTCTTCCAGCAACGACAAAGCCTAGATCGAGCAAACGACTTGCGAACAAAGGATCAAAGAAGACCAAGGTCGAATCCGTGATAAATAACTGGATAGATGAGTATACAGACGAACTGAGTGAGGAGGAATATGTGTAAAGAAAATTGATTCAGTTAAAGATAGATATTTATGTGAATTACATAAAGGATTGACGAAAAGTCTAATTATACGAAGAATGCATACAATCAAAAATTCCGAGGATTTCCGAGTAAATATGCGAAACAAACTAAATGCCTATGTTGACGAGGACGTATTGTCAATCAATTTGGAAAAAGGTGTATTTAATTATGCAATTAAAGAAGCAACAAATCAAAAAATAATCAAAAAATGGGAAAATCCTTACTTTGTTCAACTCTATTTGGATAGAATGAGGAGCATTTATCTTAATCTAAAAAACGATGCATTGGTTGTCCGATTAAAAACCGGTGATATAACTCCTCAGACACTGGCATTTATGACTCATCAGGAAATGAATCCTGACCGATGGCATTGTCTTATTGAACAAAAAATGAAGCGTGATGTGAACAAGTATACAAATACGGAGATTCAAGCCTCTACTGATATGTTTACTTGTCGTAAGTGTCGATCTAAGCGATGCACTTATTATGAATTACAAACACGTAGTGCAGATGAACCGGCAACGATATTTGTGACGTGTCTCGATTGTGGTAAAAATTGGAAATCGTAAATGGACGTAGACGTTATAAAAACAACTTTTTTTAACATTATGTGGTGCGATGCTATACGTTATTAGGAATGGTAGGCGGGTAGGTAGTTATAACAGGGGAGTGAATGATGATATCACCCATATAGTGTGATATCGTCAACCGAAGCATGTATGCAATATTGATATATGAAATGTTTCGAGAAAAAATCGGAAGGGTTTGCTTAGACAACTTTCAAAAAGTATTGTTATTGTAAGATTTACACAAGTATTTCTAGATCGGCTAGTTTCCAATATTCGCACCCCCCGTTGGGCATGGGGCGTTTAACGATAAAAGGTATTTTTTTTTCTTCAAATTCCTTGAGAGCGATTAAGTAGCCATCGATAACAGATTGGTCAACGCTAACAAACGGGATAGCGCCAGCATTGATTTGTTTCGCCCGTTCCCCCAATATTTTTGCTTTTTCATACCGTGTAATAAACGGCAGCGTACGATGGAGTGGATCGACGATGACGCCGTTCGCATCGCGAACAACGCGAGCCATCGCACTAATTTCGTCGTAATTATGAGTTTGTAGTTCCGGGTGATATTCGGAGATTATTTTTTGCTGGGTAGTTTCGTCTATTTTTTGTAGGTAATTCTCATCATCGTCTGATTCAGAGTCGCTATCGTCATCAAAATCAGCGAATAATGACTTTGAAATAGGGTCATCGCTGCTTATAGCAGACGCAGGGGGATTCTCCTCGTCGTCTTCCCCCTCGTCTCCAGTCATAGCATCATCGTCGTCTGATATAAGATCCTCATCATCATCATCATCATCATCATCTTCTTCTTCCTCGTTATCCATATCATTCACCTCCTCATCTTCTTCCTCGTTATCCATATCATTCACATCCTCGTTATCAGGGGCATTGATAGATAGATCTGTATCGGTCGACGAAAGAGGAGGTGGTGGAGGAGGGGTAAGAGACTCCATGCTAGTATCTACTTCGTCATTGCTATTCATATTATAAACTATAGTCTGATTATTTCTAAATAATTATTCCCGTTATAAATCAATTTTTCGCGGAAAAAAATAAGCCGGTCCTTATTACAATAATACTGTCCGTGTCCACGTTAATTCCCGGTTTTCCAGGTAGTATCACATTGCGTGCAAATATATAGATATTTTAAATTTGCATCATCATATCGCATGTAAACGACCTTGGGATTTTCCTTACTGTCTTCTTGATTTGATGCACATTCCCCGTTGGGACATTTAATAGTATATACGTATGGAAGAGTGGGGTCGTGTTTTGTATATTTATTAACGATATGGCTAAATTGCTGTTCTGTATTCCGAACTTGTGTATCTAAAATGCATCCCCCGTCTGTAGCAATGGTTGTATCTACGAACTTGCAATTGCGACAATAATACTGGAGATTATTTGTGTTATTTTCATCAATGCTAATGTAATACATATTATCACATTGCTCGCAGAACTTCATGATCAAACTTATATAGTATAGAAATATTATTTTATACCCTTTGATACATCCATTGATTTCTGTCAATTTTTTGTGGATGAAAAATCATATACACATGAGTATGCAACGGTATTCTATTAACGCACGATATATGCAGGTATACATTGCAAAATATTATAAAATCGTCAATTCCTGTGAAAAATTGATTTAGGAAAGGGAGATAAAAATAGGTTCATATAATAATCAAACAAGGATGGAGACATCAAAACTAATAGATACAACAATGTCCACTTCAAAAATCGTACCAACCATGGAAGCTTATCGGGACGTGCATGACTTTCTGGCCAAGCATGTTGTTCCAAAAGGTGCATCTGGTATAGAAAAGACAAACACACGAATTGGTGATGCCAAATCAAATATTTATGGCGGCACATATCATATTCCAGATGCAGAATATCCAACGTTCCTCAAGTTATATCATCGCGATATCATTGCTACGGGTAAGAAGGAATATCTTACAGAAAAGCAACGGGATAATGACGGTCCAATTTTAGTCGATCTAGATTTACGACATACATTTGAGACAGATGAGCGTCAGTATACACCAGAACACGTAGAAGACATGGTACAAGCATACATAGAAGAGCTAGGGGAGATATATCAAATGGATCCTAAGATATCATTTCCGATTTATGTCTTCGAAAAACCGACAGTAAACCGATTGACGGATAAGAATTTAACCAAGGATGGAATTCATATGATTATAGGACTTCAAGCAGATCATATAATTCAACAGATCCTGCGCAAGAAAATGGTTGGTCGTGCAAGGGAGATGTGGAGCGATTTACCAATAACAAATAGTTGGGATGATGTATTTGATGAGGGCATTAGCAAGGGCACCACGAATTGGCAATTGTTTGGTTCGAGAAAGCCAAATCACGATCGTTATCGTCTAACCCAGGTATTTATGATTAGCATCGATCCGGCAGATGGTGAAATTATCACAAAATCAACTCCAGTGTCCCAGTTCGACATGGCAAACAATTGTGAAAAGCTATCGGTTCGCTACAAACATCATCCAACGCTCTTTCCAAAGAATAATTTTGCCTCAATCTACGAGGGATTCAAGAAGAATATTGGTTCAAATAATGCGGCCCGTCTAAATACACAGACCGACGTGTCGAATGCTAGACAACATCGTATTGATATGGTGGAAGATATTTCGGTGGTTTCATCAATCCGCAACCGCGATGAACTGGAGATGTGTCTCACGAATTTCGTTGAAAGTGTTCAGGATGTTCCTAGCGACTATGAATTAAAATCCGCACATGACTATGCGATGATATTGCCAGATGCATATTTTGGCGACGGTTCATATGATAAATGGATTCGCGTAGGTTGGGTATTACGCAATACAAGCAATCGTCTCCTGATTGTGTGGATAGCATTTAGTGCAAAGTCTCCATCATTTCAATTTAGCTCTATTCCTGATATGTGTGATCGTTGGAGAGGATTTGAAGTGCGTCTGCGAGGAGGACTTACGCGTCTTTCGCTGATTCATTGGGCCAAAACAGATGCATTCGAGGAATACGAGAAAATTCGTGTCAACACAATCGACTATTATGTAGAACAGACCATCAATTCCGGCAATGTGAAGGAAAGAGTGCCAGATTTCGACTTAGCGAACGTATTATTTCAGCTATATAAACATGAATATGTTTGCGTAAGCGTGTCCAAGAACATATGGTATAGATATCGCAACAACCGCTGGGAAGAGATTGATTCAGGAACCACGCTAAGAAAATCGATATCAACAACAATGCGCGACCTCTATAACAGGAAGACAGTTGGTATCATGAAGGTTATGTCCGCAATGAACCAACCGTTTGGTAGTAGCGACTCATTACAATCACAATCACAAGATGGGTCGGAACCACAGTCGCCACTGGAAGAAGGGAAAAAGAACCGTTCTATGCGTGTACTAAATATCAGTTCGCGTCTGGCAAATACATGCGATAAGAAGTGTATTATGACAGAGGCCAAGGAGCTATTTTACGACGGCACATTTTTACAAAAGCTCGATAACAATCCCTATTTGTTATGTTTCAATAATGGTGTTATTGACTTTAAGTTGAAGACATTCCGTAAAGGTCAACCAGAAGACAATATATCTATGTGCACAAACATTGAATACGTTCCATTAAATCCTCGTGTTCATCAGAAGATCATCGACGAGATTCATGATTTCATGAACAAGTTGTTTCCCGAGCCAGCACTGTGCAAATATATGTGGGAACATTTGGCGTCAACGTTGCTGGGTACTTCAGCCAACCAGACATTCAACATGTATATTGGTATTGGTCAAAATGGAAAATCAGTCCTTGTCAATCTTATGGAGAAGGTGCTCGGTAATTACAAGGGCGACGTGCCACTTACCTTGGTCACTGAAAAACGTGGCAAGGTGGGAGGACTAACCCCAGAGATTGTTCAGCTGAAAGGAGTACGGTATGCGGTTATGCAGGAACCTTCCAAGGGTGATGTTATCAATGAGGGCATGATGAAACAGCTAACCAGCGGCAAGGACCCATTGCAAGGTCGTGCTCTATTTCAATCATCTATTTCCTTTCTACCTCAGTTCAAGTTGGTAGTTACATGTAATACACTGATGGGCGTCAAGTCGAATGATCATGGTACATGGCGTCGCATTCGTGCAGTTCCTTTCAAATCACTCTTCACTGACAATCCTGTCGATGGTGATCCAGAGAAGCCATATCAATTCAAGTTAGACAAGTACATTGATGAAAAGTTCGACGAATGGAAGGAGGTATTCGCATCCATGCTGGTGGATATCGCATTCAAAACAAATGGTGTTGTCGATGACTGTGATATTGTATTGGAGAAGAGCAACCAGTACAGACAGAGCCAAGATTACATTTCTGAGTTTATCAGCGATAGAGTGGTTCGCGACAAATCATGCACAATCAAGAAGACACAGCTAAACAACGAGTTCAATATCTGGTATATGTCGAACTATGGTGGACGTGGACCAGGTCCAAAGGATCTACACGAACATATGGACAAGGAATTTGGACGTGCTCGCCAACAGGGATGGGTCGGTGTAAAGATTAGAGAAGAAATTGTCGACAATGATGACGATGATGATGATGGGTCTGATTACAACGATGGTATTGATATTGATGATCTATAGGCGGATGGATACAAGCAACTGAACCATAGTATAGCAGCTAGATCATACAATTGACACTGCATATATGCAGCTAAATTCATAATACATATCTAGAAACAGCTTAAACGTATAATACCTATCTATCTATCTATACAATCGGTCTTACTAATAATGACATCTCTATTTTTGGAAAGTTATGGGACTTGTTGTGCACCTCTTCGTATCAGCGACAAGATTGCTGATTTTTTTCATGTAGATCGAGGCACAAAAATGACTACATCACAAGTAATGGGAGGCGTCGATTCTTACATACGCAATAACTGTGTCAAAATCGATTCTCGCAAATTCCATCCGGATTGCAGTCTCGCCGAGCTATTAAATTACACTCGTGCATGTGATGATCCCGGTATTTCGGTTTTTGATCTACCTAAACTTCTCCGACCAGTCTTCTATATGGAAGATGGAAATTCTTCCCCTGATGGAGAGAAGCAGTGGTCAAATGAAGAACAATGCTACTATTATCGGAGCTTTTCTACCGGACGGGTCCAGATGGCGTGGTGGCCTAGTGAATGTCCTCCTCCCAAAACGGTAAAGCCCCTTCCTTGTGAATATTTCATGGACGAAGAGAATATTCACAACAAGTTAGCCGACTTTCTCGGCATTGCGCATTCCACCAAACTCTCGGTGAATCAAGTTATGGAGATGCTTGACGATTACATTGTAGCAAACTCTCTACAAGATGAAGTGAATGACCGTGTTATCCACCGTGATGATAAACTTACCGAACTAGTTCCTATGAAATATGATGATCAGTTTACGTACTACAAGCTCAAAAACTACATCAGTCGTCATTATATTCAGAATGATCCGGTCGGTAAAGTTAGTGCCGATGCAAACTTTCTTGCTGACAGTGATGATGAGGACGAGGACGAAGACCCTGATGTTGATGACAACCGGATAAAGGCTTATCGAATCAAACATGGTAAGTAGAACGGAAAAAAAGAAGACAAATATTCACTAAAAATAAACCATTCGGAAGGAATTATTGTGGTAAATTTGCCATATTTTAGAATAAACATCCCAGTCGAGCAAAACAGTATATTTAACGATGTAAATACCAAGAAAGTATCTCTCGACTTCTAGATTCGGAAATCTAAAACAAAATATGTTATATTATGATATATTTTGTTTTTTTCTAAATGTCAACCGGTTCTTGTGCAACCTCGCCTCGGATAATGGAAACGACGAATTGGTAATTTGAATATAACCAGGTGAGGATAGGTGATATAATATATGGATAGCTCAGGATAACTACACTGATACCTCCTTTGATATATCTGTTGTATGCAGTCTGACTCACAATCGTGTAAACCAGAAGAATCGCCACCAAATAATAGATATAAAATAAATATTGATTACTGGTTTCCAATGCCACCAATTCTACCGCCTGATGGGTGTGTTTTGTATTATAAGTGCGTTCTTTATCTCTAAATTGAACAAGCAGTTCGTCGTGAATCTGTGTAGCATCGGCACTCATTCTCTTGTTATATCATAATACCGATAAAATTATTCAAGATAGTTATACCTTCATGTAGTGATCATATTCATTGGGCGAATTTGCGAGAACGGCATCATTTACCGTTTCTGTGGAAGAAAATTGTTCACTAATGATATCCGGAATGCACTTCAATGTATCAATATCCCATTTGGTTCCGGTGTCGCAACAAAGAGAACCATAACAGGTTTTATCAGCTATGCTGCCCAATAGGTTGCCGCGTTTAGCAGCTTCATCGCGTTTCTCTGCAATTTCAGACGGACTATCTACTTTCGGCGGGGAAAATAAGAGCTGGTCAAAATTGGTGGGAGAACGTCGAAGAACATTTAAGTAAATTTTGCCAATCTGTATCAATGCGATTGTACTAATAGCAATGATGATAATTGTAAATATCCATTCGGGGAAAAATGGAAACATGTCCCGTAGATTAACGATACCAAGGATAAGAACAGTTGTAATAATAACGATCATTGCCATTCGATTGTATTCATGGATTCGTTTGCGTTTACTGTCATCTAATGCAGTAGCACGCTTATATTTGGTTTTTTCATCCAACATGTTGTTTTTCGCAGTTTCTAGTGCAGAATGTTCGTCGGCGAGAATCTCTTTGACCGTAGTCTGTTGTGTTAGCAACGCACGCGCATCATTACTAGCTTTGTCTGACACTTCATGTAAACGATCTAAATCGCGGTTCACCTTGTCTATATCAATATCGGTGGGAACATTTGTCGATTCAATTCCCATAAGAACATTTTTCTGTATCTCTAAAAAACCTCCCAAATCAAACATCGCATTATTATTGGATGCCATAATAAAATATTTTATATACTACATAAATATTTTATCTAGTTGCAGAAACTACCAATAGCGTTGCTATTGCAACCCCACTTAATAGAAGAATATTACGATTCACATGCGATTGGATAACTACGTCTTTGTACATAGCATCCGCGAGAGAGTTTTTCTTTTTCAGTGGGGGGTACTTTAAATAGGTGGGATGTGTAAGTACCATGTCGCGAGTCTCAACGATTTGATTATAGTTGTTATTTAATTTATCTGATAAAACCTCGTAATTGTCTAGTTTTGCTTGAATAATCTCCACTTTCTTTACGGTTTCGTCAATTCCGGTCATAGGTTCAATTCTGTTTAAATCGTAAGAAGTATCTGCCATATAAGAGGAATATTGATCCATTGATTCTAAAGTATACAGTATGTTGTTATTTTATTCGCGTGAACAAGAAAAATAAAAGTGTAGTTGCGGCCGTTGTGAGTAAAATATTTGTGTAAATTGTTTGATCGCGATGGTAGTGTTTTTCCTTTTTCATTGCCCCTTTATCCAAAATGTCTTTTGAAAGCATTTTTTTAGTATATTTCAATGTATTACGCATGTCAGTATTCGTATTGTTCATATCAATTAGCTCGCGGAGAGAGTTGTCTTCATCAAATCCCTCTTGTACAAGCGCATCTACGTTGGCGGATATCGCCAATTGCGATTCTTTCATGTATAAATAATCATCGCGACAATCATTCAATGTTGGATCAGTGCATATGTTATGTCTGGTTTGGTAGTGTTCTCCTTGTTCAACAAGGGATGAATATTGTTGTTGTAGTTGATCCGATTTCTGTTTTAACAGACCACAGTCTTGTAAATTGGTACAATTACTAGTAAACTGCGTTTGTTTCTTATCCAGCTCATTGCGTTTTCTGGAGTATTTTTCCATTGTCTCGTCGTATGACGTTTGCATGTCAGAAGGACAATTCTTCTTAATCCATTGATTGCATAGAACACCATTCTTTTTTATTGCAGATAGTTGTGTAGATAGGTCTCCCAGCTGTCGTTTTTGCTGAGCAATGCGATTGGTTTTCATTTGTCCACAGTATTTACGAGCCACTTTTTTTCCAAAATATCTTGAAAATCGGGGGAATTTAGACAATGTTCTGTTATAACAATCACTATATACTGTATTCATATCTGTATTCTTAATCGTTTGATATCGCGCTTCAGTATCCTTTACATCGGTATTTAGATTATTGCAATCTGTCTCTTTTCTATTACATTCAGTTAACCCTTTCCCCTGATCACTAACTGTGCTATGCAACAAATCAAACGCCGTTTTGGTTATATCAATATCATTGTCTAATGCATTGCACGATCTTTCAGTACGATCACATGTATCATATGCGATACCAGCAGTCTGATTTGTTATTTTCACTTCGTTTCTCGTTTTGTCTATCTGATTCTTTTGAATAAGTATATCATCGCATTTTATTGCATTGTCGTTTGTGCATTTTACAAACCTTGGGTATTTTTCATTAAACATACTGGCTTCCCGATTAGTATCAATACCCAGTTTTATAATATTGAATGACTCTTGAATAGGATAATCAGACATGAAATTTTCATATGTATTGATTCCCTTTCCTGATTTCATAATAGTATATAATATTGCTTTTACACTATTACGAGAGAATTATTATAGTTGAAATAACCATTTATCACCAATCCTCTGACATGTATACATTGGAATACAATGCACCTTGGACAGATTTACCTATCCTAAATAAATAGAATTGAACAGGGTAAATAATGTAGGGGTATACCAACAATAGGAAAAATATAGTTAGATTTTTGTAAAAATGTGCATTATTCATAACATAAGAACGGAAACGAGTAAGAATAAAATACAAGACCAGGGTGTAATAAATATAATAGAGTATATAATTAATACCATATAAGGAGTTTGTTTGCTCTTGCTGGATCCCATTGCGGTTGCGGTCGGCAGAATATAATTGCGTTAGCTTGTCTGCATCCAATCCGGTTTTATTATCTATAATATCACTCATATGTATAATATAGAGGTAGATTTCTATTTTCGATATAGTAAAGAAATAACAATAATGCCTATAGTTAGATTTGCTGACGTGAGAAGAGCATAATTGTAAAAATAGGTGGTGTCATTCAATCGATGAGTATCAGAAATATGCTTCTGTTTTATCTTGGAAATATCGGACATCTGTTGCGACTATAGTATAATGGAGATATTATTGTATAGACGGAATTAGGGATTGTATGTTTTCAATAAGAAATAGCTAGATACTAAAATACCAATTCCTAAATGATAGGAAGTATTCATCTCGTTATTGAATTGAGTTTTTGTATTTAAATACCTTTCTTTTGCACCGGAATTCATAGCAGTGGTATATTCTCCATTCTCTAGCCCCTCGATTGTTGTTATTGTCCATGGTGAAAACGATGACGATGTGCTAAAAAGCTGTCCTTTTGCATTCAAATTATTTGAATCGTATAACGCCATGGGCGACAATGACATCTTTTTATCGGTTGCATTCGATGGTGGAGTAGGTGGAGAAAATACTTGTGAACTATCCTCTTTGCAATTCTTCAAACAAAAGTCCTCATCATGAAAGATGAGGCAATTGGTCATACACCGGCGATGCTGACAAAAATCAACACCGGGTTTCTCATTACAAAATGTGGCACATTTATCCTCATTCTGATTTGCCGGGATTTTACAATAATAATACTCGCAACCAGGTAGACTGTTGTCTGCTGCGCAGTATTCCTTGCATTCTGGTGCTGTACCCTTTGTTCGCTTACACAATTCAACGAGAGACGTGTTATCGCGACGAGGCGTCGCTGCATCACAAAAACCCATATTTAGATTTCCTTTGCCCATTGTTGATTCTAATACACTATACTCTAGTATCCTAAAATATTACCTATAGAGAAAAAAGAACTCGGAAATATTCAAATGTGTAAAAATGTGGATGTGCATAATTAGATGCATACTCGATAATACTCAGAATCCATAGCAGTTATGCTTGTTCGCATAAACTTACATACCTCTCCCGGTCTTAGGCACATGGCAAGTGCTTGTGGATCAAATCGAGAAATCTCAGGAAGTTGAGATAAGGCATGAATATTGTATTTCTTTTTTAATTCATCTACTTCGTTGCTTTGTAGAATGGCACATTCTGGCACCAATCTATGCTTTAAAATGTTATATTGAAGGCGTTTAATGCTGTGAATGACAACAAATATGCCGTCATGATCATATAGGTATTTGACACGAGTTTGAATCGTGTCGTTCGGTTCGTCTTCTGTTATAATAATCAGCGTGTCGTTTTTTGTTAGTACACCCTCGATAACAAACAAGTCCTCAATAATATCATCCAGATTTTGTTTACGAAGTTGCTTGGCTGCTAAATAGTACTTGACATATACCTTTTTATTAGATTCGGGTTGCGTCAGCAACATATCCATTTGTGCATTTCTGTACATTGTATCAATCTCATTGATGCTAAACGAATTATAATCAGATACATCGTACTTTAATGATTCCATTATTTCAACTATATTGAAACGGGAATTATAAATACTGAGGATTTGATTGTTGCTTGTCATGCTGTCTTAAAATATAGATTATATTTAGATTATAATGCTGTGTTTATATATTTCATATCAGTTCAATTTTATGAAATATATTTTACTCGTTCACTTATTCCATTTTTTTAATCACAAGGCCTCCTGAAAATATATCAGGCTTTGTATCTAATTTACTACTACTTTCCTCGCTAGTTGATGAGTTCTTTACTTTAATCGGTTGAATTCCAAATGCATTCTCTGCGATATCGTTATTGTCATTGCTGGAAATCGTATCTTCTTGCACGGACGGTACATCATTTGTTCCATTTGTAGATATATTGATAACTGGAGCGAAATGTATAGTGTCTTTGGTGGGTTGTCTGGTTGATAATGATTGTCCAATCTCTACAGGCGGTGCAGTAGTATCTTGTACATTGGTATTATATGTAAAATCACCTGGGCGATATATATCAGAAGGCACAACCACCCGAACAGTATCTGCTGGTTCAAGACCGTCTACTACTTCGGTCTCAATCGTTATAAAATTATCTCCAATATTTCGTACAGACCACATACGCGATGACATGAAATCGCCACGATAATGTACATTTTCCCCTACTATGAACGGGCTATCTGGACTATATGCATCAGATGGTGGTGGTGGTGGTGGACTACCGTCGTCGTCAGTAGAGTATGTTGGGGATTTTGAAACATATGGCGAATTTGGGTTGTATACGGGAGAATCGGATGTATTCTTCATCTCGGTAGCCATTTTATCAAATCTAGCAATGTCATCTTCGCTTGGGGCATAGGCAGGGCTTCCGGGAGCATAGGCAGGGCTTCCTGGGGCATATGCGGGGCTTCCTGGGGCATATGCGGGGCTTCCTGGGGCATATGCGGGGCTTCCT
>Ga0222715_10002651_pt1 | contig 16244 bp, 23 predicted proteins | sample C33_9DmetaG_FD_165056 | JGI IMG/M metagenome (GOLD analysis project Ga0222715, IMG submission 165056) | Estuarine water microbial communities from San Francisco Bay, California, United States - C33_9D | ecosystem: Environmental > Aquatic > Marine > Unclassified | place: USA: California... | reverse complement strand
TGAACCCCAAGCTTGCCAAGCAGGTCATGCCTAACTTTACAAAGTGGTTTAGCGGTGAGCTTCGTAAGGCAGGCAACAAAAACATCCAGTTCTACAGTCACCCCTTCGCAGTATCTGTCGCGGTCATGCTGGCAATCTTGGCTGCTCAAGATGCTGAAGACGAAGAGAAGAAACAACAGCAGCAACAGCAGCAACCAATGATGCAGCCCGGTGCACTGTCGCCCATGCCGGGGATGCTGACTGCAGCATAATGATGAACACTAAAGGAGAGCTTTAAATGAAACTGATGATAGAGCTTATGTCTGCAATGAAAGGCTTTGAGGATATCGAGGCCAGCAAGACGCTATCTAAAGACGACAAAGGTGCGATGATTTGGGAGATGTTCTCTAACATCCCTTTTGCAATGTACGAGCGTCAGTTTCCACATTCAGTTCGTATCATTACGGACATATCACTGAGGCACAGACCGGATGACAACAGAAAAGCAGCCAAGAGCGCGGCGTCAGAAGAAACCCCCAAAAGTGGTGAAGATGCCCCAAAAGGGGAACCCAAAGGAAAAGAACCACTTCTGGCGAATGATGCAAACGGAAGAAGGACGCGCACAAAGAAGAGCGTGGGCAACAAAGCCACGTAAAAACCCCGGACGCCCCAAGGGTGTGCCTGACGGTTACACTCGCGAAATGATGATACCAATAAGGAAACAAGCGATGAAAGATGCAGAGACTGTCGTCGACATTATGAAGAAAGACTTCGGTGTCGAAGATGAGTTAGCCCAAGAGGCCCTCAGAACAGCCGTCATCATCATGCGTGAACCGGGGCAGGCCAGAGAGAAACTCGCAGCCGCCCGTATGATCCTAGACTTTACTAAGAGCAAGCCTGTTGCCAAGTCAGAGGTTTCTGTCGGCAAAGCAGAAGAGTTCTTAGCGTCTCTGCTTCTTGCAGAGATACATCACGACAACGAGGAAGAGCAATTCGATGGACCCGAAGTTAACGAAGATCCGGAAACGCCTTTACACTGACTTCGATTTCTACTCCCGGTCTGCTCTCAAGATCAGAACCAAAGAAGGCAACGTAAAGCCTCTTCAGTTAAACCCTGCCCAGAAGATCCTACAGAAGGCCGTCGAAGATCAGATGGCCTCTGAAGGCAAGGTCAGGATTATCATCTTGAAAGCCCGTCAGCAGGGCCTCAGTACTTATGTTGGCGGCTATCTATACTTCAGCGTCTCTCAGAGGGCTGCGTGTAAATCCATGGTTATCACGCATCACTCTGATAGTACCCGTGCGCTTTTCGATATGACAAAGCGTTATCATGAGAACTGTCCTGAGCTTCTGAAGCCTCACACCAAGTACAGTAGTCGCCGCGAGTTATCGTTTGACGTCCTCGATAGCTCTTATGTCGTGGCTACGGCTGGTGGTGACGCCATTGGTCGGGGCGAGACGCTGACCCACGTCCACGCCTCAGAGCTTGCCTTCTGGTCTAAGTCGACTGCAGCCGACAACTGGAACTCTCTGACACAAGCGGTGCCTAACACCAGAGGCACTGCCATCTTTGTCGAGAGTACTGCCAACGGTGTCACTGGTGTCTTCTATGATCTCTGGAAGGGTGCCGTAGATGGCAGCAATGGATATGTGCCGGTGTTTATACCTTGGTACATCAACCCGGAGTACGCTGAGAATGTCCCAGAGAACTTCCTTCGTACTCCGGAAGAAGAAGAGCTATGCGAGAAGTATAGCTTAAGCGACGAGCAGCTTATGTTTCGTCGCCGTAAGATCGCCCAAAACGGCCTCGATCTGTTTCGACAGGAATATCCCTCTGAACCAGAAGAAGCCTTCCTGACCACTGGTCGTCCCGTGTTCAACCCGGAACAACTGCAGGAAACACTTGGCAGTGCCGCAGATCCGGTGTCCCGTCTAGCCCTTGAGCAGGACGAGTGGAACAACCATGTCAGGGGCGAACTTACGTTATACCGGCAGCATGACCCCGGCGAGCAGTACGTCATAGGTGCCGATGTCGCCATGGGTGTGCGCAATGGTGACTATTCAGTCGCTCAAGTATTGGACAGCAAAAAGAGGCAGGTCGCAACTTGGCGAGGCCATGTGCACCCTGATTACTTTGCCACGGTGCTTTGGCACTTAGGTGACTTCTTCAATGAAGCCTTCATAATCGTGGAGAACAACTCACATGGCATTCTCACTTGTACCCGCTTGGCTAAGGATCTGGCCTATCCAAACTTTTACCAGACTACGGAAGTGGATAAGCTCACAGATCGGGAAAGTACGAAACTGGGCTTCGCAACAACTGCTAAAACTAAGCCTCTGGTTATCGACCAGCTAAGGGCAGCAGTTAGAGACGGCGAACTGCAACTGAACGACAAAACAACAATTCGAGAAATGCTGACGTACATCGTGACAGAGAGCGGAGCGATGGAAGCAGAAGCTGGGTGTTATGACGACTGTGTCATGAGCCTCGCCTTGGCAAACCATGTCCATGAGGGCGCTTGGGAGCCTGTAGAAAGCACTGATGATATGTACATAGAAATGGTCTAAAATGGCAGAATATACAAAGCTTACAGACGAGCAGATCGTCGCTCTTGTCGACGACAATGTGCGCAAGTCTATCGGCTATTATGACAGCCAGATCAGCCGTGAGCGCCGTAAGGTTACTGACCACTACAATGCGGCTCTTCCACGCCCAGCGCACGATGGTAACTCTAAGTATGTTTCTATGGACGTCTACGATGCTGTCGAAAGCATGAAGGCTGCACTTCTGGAAACATTCTCCACCGGATACAAAACGGTGCGCTTCAGTCCACAGAACGCCGAAGACGTGCCAATGGCTGAGGTGGCAACCTCTTATGTCGACTATGTAGCAAACCGCCAGAACAACCTCTTCGAGATTATGCAGACGGTCATCCACGATGGTCTGGTGGCTCGCGCCGGTATTGCAAAGGTGTTCTATGAGCCGTCTACAGACAGCGTTCTGCAGCAGATAGAAAACGTCCCCGGCGAAGAGTTCGACATGATGATTGCCGACGAGATGGTCGAGATCGACGAGGTCGAAGAGGACGCGCTTGGGAACTACAGTGGCTACATCCGTATATACAGGGACACGTCCAAGGTTTGCATCGAGGCTGTCGCCCCGGAAGAGTTCCTAATTGAACCACAAGCCAAGTCTTTGGATTCGGTGTCGTTCTGTGCGCAGCGCTATAAAAAGACACTCTCTGAGCTTCGTGAGATGGGATACGACGAGAAGCTTCTGGAGAACATTGGAGAGCATGACGATGTTGACCTAGAGACAGATCCTGAGGTCCTTGCACGTCATGAGAACATAGGCAGTGACCGTGGCTTCAATGCCAAAGGTTATCAGGATGTCGTCCGTCAGGTAACGGTCTACGAAGCCTACATCATGCTAGACAAAGAGGGCGAAGGACAGGCCTACCTCTACAAAGTCATTAAAGCAGGCAACAGCCTACTAGAGTGCGAACTCTGCCAGCGTCGACCCTTCGTTGCGTTTGTTCCGCTCCCGATTGCACATGCATTTTACGGTTCCAACTTCGGTGCCAAGGTCATACCAATACAGAACGCCAGAACGGTCCTCACACGGTCGATCCTCGATCATGCGATGATTACGAATAACCCACGTTATGTCGTTACCAAGGGTGGCCTATCGAACCCAAGAGAACTCATCGACAACCGCGTGGGCGGCATCGTGAACGTCACACGCCCTGATGCCATACAGCCGATGCAGCAGGCGGCTCTCAACCCGTTTATCTTCCAGACTATTCAGATGCTGGACGAAGACAAAGAGGACACCACAGGCGTCTCTAGGCTGTCTCAGGGCCTCAATAAGGATGCCATTAGCAAACAGAACAGCGCCGCTATGGTCGAACAACTGGCGACCATGTCTCAGCAACGCCAGAAGATCATTGCGCGTAACTTTGCGAACAACTTCTTGAAGCCGCTCTATCAGATGATCTACCAGCTTGTCGTTGAGAACGAAGACGAGCAGAAGATCGTCGAGCTTGCCGGTAGCTTCGTCCCTGTCAACCCAGCATCATGGGCCGACAAGCGTGACGTACAGGTCGACATGCATTTGGGCTACGGAGAGCAAGAACAAGAGGCCCAGAAGTATCTGGCGATACACGGCTTGATGGCTCAGGACCCAATTCTCAGCCAGATGTACACGCCTGAGAACGCCTATAGGCTTATGTCCACCGTTCTAGAGAACAACGGTATTAAGAACGTAAACGACTTCCTGTCTCAGCCTCAGCCGCCTCAGCCTGACCCTGCACAAGACATGCAGATGCAGATGGCACAGAAGCAGCTTGAGATCCAAGAGCGGCAAACTGCTGTCGCTGAATTGAAGGCACAGACAGACGCTCAGATTGCTCAGTTGAAACTTGAGCTTGAGCAAATGAAAGCGCAGCGCAACTTCGCTATCCAAAGTGACAACATGGACCTCAAAGAGGCCCAGCTTGAGCACAAGCGGATGGTCGACACCGCTGAACTTGAGATCGCCCGTAACGCAGATGACGTGAGAGCGATTGCCAGCCCAACGGGCTAACATGAGATGCGCCGCCGGAACCCTGTAGCGCGGGTCCTGAGGACCCCTAAGTTTCGGCAGCGCGTGATCAAAAGCAAGACCAAGGTTTTGCCCCGGAAGGCCAAACATAAAAAAGGAGAGCAACATGCGTACCGATGAACAGGAGCGCTTGATCAGCTTAGGCGACAACGCAGAAGAATTACTTAGTAACAAAGCTTTTACCAAGACCATCAACGGTTTGGTCGAGGCCACATACAATGCTTTCGTAAACTCAAAGCCAGACGAGGCAGAGAGCCGAGAGCGTACTTACAACCATTATCGCGCACTTGTCGACGTGGTTAACACCTTGAACCAGCAGGTAGCTGTCAGGGACCAAATCATGGAGAGCGAACAAGCAGGCGACAACAGCCAAGAGGAAGAATAGGTCCATGAGAAACGACCAACAAGATCAACCTCAACGTGCCACCTTCGACGATGTCGAAGATGCGGCAGATGCCATCTTGGGCCGCTGGTCGGACGACGAAAGTCTACCCGATCGCGAGGACGAAGAGGCGACCTCAGAGGACGACATCAACGAGACAGATGCCTTTGAGGATTACGAAGAAGACGAGACTGACTTAGCCGAAGAGGACACTGAAGAGAACCTTGAGGACCCTGACGAAGAAGAGACCGCCGAGGATGAGGCCGAAGAAGCATCAGAAGAAGAAGAGTTCGAAGAACTTACTGATGAGACTTTGGTTGAAATACCTGTCAACGGCGAGATCAAACAGGCATCCATCAAGGAACTTAAAAGGCTCTACGGACAAGAAGCTAGTCTGACACGTAAGTCTCAAGAAACCGCTGCCAAGCGCAAAGAGGCAGAAGACATCATCCAGAAGACCTCGATGTCATATCAGAAGCTAATCGAGCGAGCAGAAGCAAGGTTTAAACCATATTCCGAAGTCGACATGCTAGTCGCAAGTCGTCAGATGGATGCGGATGATTTTGCTCAACTGCGCAAAGAAGCTCAGGACGCCGAGAGTGACCTCAAGTTCCTCAAAGAGGAAAGTGACGCTTTCTTCAAACAAGCACAGGCTGATTACAGTAAACAGCATCAGGCTGCTGCTCAAGAATGCGTCAGAGTACTACAGGACAACCTACCGGACTGGGGCAATGATCTATACAACGACATTCGCTCATACGCAGTCTCTGTAGGGTTACCACAGGACCAAGTCGACCAGTACGTCGACCCCAACGTCATCATGATACTAAACAAAGCGAGACTTTACGATATGGGCAAAGCAGCCGCTGATCAGAAGAAGTCCAAAGCCGTTCGTGTCAATAAGTCGGCGGGTAAGAAAGTCCTTCGGTCTAGAAAAGCACCGGCAACCGATGCCGACCTAAGAGTGCAACGCCAAAGAAAGGCATCACAGAAACTTAGGTCAAATCCATCGATCTCTGGTGACTTGGATGACATAGCAGACGCCTTGATGTCGCGCTGGGAGCAATAACCCACCCCAAGACATCAGGAGGCCATTAGTATGGCTACTTATACCACCTACGATCAGGTAGGTAAAAAAGAAGACGTCAGTGACATAATCACTGATATCACGCCCACCGATACCCCATTCTTTAGTATGATCCGCAACGAGAAAGTATCGGCTCGTACATTCTCATGGTTAGAGGACTCTCTCGCTGCGGCTGCGAATAATGCGGCAGTCGAAGGGGCAGACGCATCAATGGCGACACTCACAGACGCTGTTGAACGCACTAACAACACCCAGATCTTGACCAAAGCGTTTCAGGTTTCTGCAACTGCAGACGCCATTGCAACCTACGGTCGGGCCAAGGAAACTGCGTATCAACTCGGAAAGGCTCTTAAAGAGATTAAAAGAGACCTAGAAAGAGCATACGTTGGTGTGGACAATGCGGCTGTGACTGGGACAAGCTCTGTCGCCCGTGAGATGGCTTCTGCAACTCAGCAGATCACCAACTCAACGGACGCCGGTGCTAACGCCACTGACGCACTGACAGAAGCCAAGCTTCTGACTGCTGGTCAGTCTGCGTATAACGCAGGGTCAGATCCAACAGTCTTCATGATCAAACCGGCAGACAGCCAGATTGTTGCGAACTTCGCAGCAGCCTCTGGTCGGAACCGTGAGTTTGCGTCAACGAAGTCTCTCGTTAACGTGATCGATCTGTACGTTGAAGCGGTTAGCGTACATTAAACCTAGTGAACTCAGGGGAAGCCTAAGTCATCAGATATGGTAATCCTGAGCCAAGCCCTAAAGTTTAGGGAAGGTGCAACGACTATTCCGTAAGGAAGTACACTCAAGTGAGTGGAAGCGCTAGGCACTGCAAAAAGCGGTGATGATATAGTCTCATCTCATGTGAAAACATGAGCAGCCGAAAGGCGGTCTAGTATTAACGACACTAGGCGAAGATGCCATGTAGCCCATATGGCGAATACAAGGTCGTATTGAACCGTCACCAGTTGACGACACACGCCTTCTTGATCGACCCAACGATGTGGCGTTCTTGTACGCTCCGTCCATTCTCCCGCACACTTCTTGCGAAGAACGGCGACAGCGACAAGCACTTCATCGTCGGCGAGATGTCACTGAAGCACATGAACTTCGGTGCAGATCACATGATCACAGGTCTCTCATAAGACCTGCTGACTAAGATTGAGGGTCGCCCCCACTTAAAGCACATTTCCCGCTCTCCTTTGTGTGCTTTCGAGGGGCGGCTCTCTTTACTTCTAAAAGGAGACATCATGTCAATTGATGATAAATCTGAAGACCCTATCGTAAGTGGCGATAGGGCCGATATCGAACGCTCGCTGCTTGGGGTCAACACCCAGTACCTGCAGCAAGGCGATGATGTCGTAAGGAAACACACCCAGCATATCACACAAGCTTTCCTCGATGATCTGAAGGACAGCCGCAACGCATCTGATGATGTGCGCGAGAGTGAGATGATGCGTGTCGCCAGCATCCCTGTGGCGGTCCATGAGCAATGGCTGCGCGAGGGTTTTGACCTCTATCAGGCGACAGGAGCAGAGATCGTAAAGAGGCTGAGAGATCAGAACCTCGATTACTTCATGGCAACGAACAAAAGGATTGGCTGAGATGGCATACGGATCTAAAAAGAGCGGCGGTGGCTTCAAGCCGTGCAAAACGTGTAAGACCCCCGGCACATGTCGTTTGGCTGGGAAGTGCTTGAAGAAAGAGAGCATGTGACATGTCTAAAGGTCTTTACGCCAACATCCATGCAAAACGTAAGCGTGGCGAGCCTATGCGAAAGAAGGGTGCCAAGGATGCTCCCACGGATGCTGCTTTTCGTGCAGCAGCAAAGACAGCAAAGAAAAAGCCTGCCAAGAAAAGGTATTAAGACATGAACAAAGGTGCCATCAGGAGCCACTTCAAGGCGCTCCTAAACCGCTCTGACTGTAGTGACGCTCTCGCTGACACCTTCATGGACCAGAGTATCGCACGTATCCAGAGAACACTTCGGATACCCTCGATGGAGAAGCAGGCCAGCTATACAATATCTGCATCCACGACTTTCATAACTTTGCCTGACGACTTCCTTGAGATCATTGATCTGTATTACGACAAGACAAGTCTCAGCCGTGTGCCTATGAACGAGATCCTGACGTTTAAAGACGGGGGAGAACAGGGGACACCTAAGTTCTTTTGTCGTGAAGATGAGACGCTTCTTATCTATCCGCACCCCTCCTCTGGTTCAGTCAAACTTAATTACTATGGTCAGTTCGCAAACATGACGGCTGACAGCGACGAAAACGCACTGGCACTGACATCAAGTGATCTCATTATCTACGGGATGCTGACCTATGCATCTGATTATTACTTAGATGAGCGTGGGCCTCTCTTTGAGCAGAAATACCAGATGTTCATCGCAGAGACACAAGAGCAGGCAAACGATGCAGAGACCGCTGGGACCGTCCAAGCTATGCGCCCAACGACAGCCTATGAGGACTAAACATAATGGCTAAGACGAGCTTTTTCTCAGGCACTGGCACAAACGTGACTGAAGTCGATGCTATTGATTCCATCAAGACTGAGGCACAAACTGCAGCAACCAACGCAGCCGCCAGTGCCTCTAGCGCAGCTTCGTCGGCGTCCGAAGCATTGAGCCACAAGAATGCTATTACAAGTCTCACAGTCGCCACAGGGGCGGCAGGGTCTTCTGTCATTTACGACAGTTCAACAGGTCTTCTGACAGTGCCTCGCGGCGACACTGGTGCAACTGGTGCGACCGGCGCTACAGGTGACACAGGACCTCAGGGTCCCACGGGTGCTACAGGACCACAAGGCGCCACAGGAGCTACAGGCCCTCAAGGCGATACTGGAGCCACAGGTCCTCAAGGCGATACTGGAGCCACAGGTCCTCAAGGCGCTACCGGTGCTACAGGACCTCAGGGAGCCACTGGTGCTACGGGTGCTGGCTTTACTGGGGGCAGCTACAACACCTCAACTGGTATTGTAACTTTTACATCTAATGATGGACTAGGGTTCTCAACAAGCGACCTCAGAGGGGCTACAGGAGCCACTGGCGCGACCGGTGCAACAGGTCCTCAGGGTCCCCAAGGTGATACTGGAGCTACGGGTCCCCAAGGTGCGACCGGTGCTACAGGACCTCAGGGGGCTACGGGAGCTACGGGGGCGACAGGTCCTCAAGGTGATGCATTTACTTACAGTGATTTTACTGCAGCACAGTTGGCTGCGCTGACAGGACCTACAGGTGCTACGGGGGCCACTGGAGCTACTGGTGACGGCTTTACTGGGGGCAGCTATAACACCTCAACTGGTATTGTAACTTTTACATCTAATGATGGACTAGGGTTCTCAACAAGCGACCTTCGTGGGGCCACAGGTGCGACAGGTGCCACAGGTGCTACCGGAGCTACCGGTCCTCAAGGAGCTACCGGTCCTCAAGGAGCTACAGGTGCTCAAGGAGCTACAGGCGCTACCGGCGCTGGCTTCACTGGTGGCAGCTATAATACATCCACAGGTATTGTAACTTTCACATCTGATGATGGTCTTGGTTTTACTACAAGCGACCTTCGTGGAGCTACAGGTGCTACGGGTGCTACAGGGGCTACTGGAGCTACAGGTCCTCAAGGTGCCACAGGTGCTACCGGAGATGGGTTTACTGGTGGTAGTTATAACACCTCAACAGGTGTCGTCACTTTCACATCTGATGATGGTCTTGGTTTTACTACAAGCGACCTTAGAGGAGCTACAGGTGCGACAGGTGCCACAGGTGCTACAGGCCCCCAAGGTGCAACAGGTGCGACAGGTGCCACAGGTGCTACCGGAGATGGGTTTACTGGTGGTAGTTATAACGCCTCAACCGGTGTCGTTACTTTCACATCTAATGATGGACTAGGGTTTAGTACAGGTGACATTAGAGGTGCTACAGGCGCTACAGGTGCTACAGGACCTCAGGGTGACACAGGTGCGACAGGGGCTACTGGCCCCCAAGGTGCAACAGGCGCTACAGGTGCAACTGGCGATGGTTTTACCGGCGGGAGCTATAACACCTCAACCGGTGTTGTTACTTTTACATCTAATGATGGACTAGGGTTTAGTACAGGTGACCTTAGAGGGGCTACAGGGGCCACCGGTGCAACTGGAGCTACAGGGCCTCAGGGTGCTACAGGTGCGACAGGGCCACAAGGAGACACAGGGGCTACTGGCGCTGCTGGTACTGCAGCCACGATATCTGTTGGTACAACCTCAGTCAGTGGCCTGTCTGCTGGTTCATCCCCAACGGTGTCAATCAGCAACTCTGGTACATCATCATCAGCCACTTTTGATTTTACTTTTGGTGTCCCTGCCGGTGCTACGGGTGCTACGGGTGCTACTGGTGCAACCGGGGCTACAGGACCTCAGGGTCCTGCAGGGGCTGATGGGGCCGATGGGTCTGATGCGACTGTAAATGCAACAAACGTGGCGGCGGCTGGCGCTGCTATGACTGCAAATAACCTGTCTGATCTGGCTAGTGCAGCCACCTCAAGAACCAACCTTGGTCTGGGTACAGCAGCGACCGCTGCAACGACTGACTTCGAACCTGCTGGCACAAGTGTGGCACTGGCAATTGCGTTAGGATAAAAACAAATGGCAAACATATTCAAAGTTGTAACCAAGGCAGGGGTGACAACGCTTGACGACATCTACACTGTAGCTGCCTCTACAACCACAGTTGTTATTGGTCTTGTCTTAGGGAACACCACAGGCAGTCAGGTAACAGCTACCGTCACACTGTCATCTGACACCGCTGGTCGTGCAGGTAACAACGACGAAGCTAACCAAGACGTAGAGATTGTTACCTCAATACCTATTCCAGCCAACTCTTCTCTGTCTGTCCTAGACGGTAAGATCGTCATGGAAGCAACGGACATCCTTAAAGTCTCAGCTTCTGGTGCAACTGATGTTATCCTGAGTATCTTGGAGCAAACCTAATGGCTGGCTACATTGGTCGAAATAACGGCGGCAAATTCAAAGGTGAACGTGGTGTTACGGGGGATTCAACAGGTGCTGGTGACATCTTCAGAGTGCATGAGCAACAACTAGATACCAATGTCACCATAGACGCCACAGAGAATGCTTTATGTGCTGGTCCTTTGACTGTGGCCTCTGGCGTTACACTCACCGTCACATCAGGGGGGAACTTGAGCATTGTCTGAGATACGAGCAACAACAATAAGTGATGCGGCTGGTACTGGCCCTATTACTTTGACTAAGCAGAGTGCAGCTAAGGCTTGGTGTGATTTAACGCATACAACTAACACAATAAATGACAGCTTTAATGTCAGTAGTATGATAGACGTAACTGGCGGCGTACCAAGAATAAATTACTCTTCGTCTATGGCCTCTTCATATTATTCTGCAAGTGCTTTGAGCATTGCAAGTGGTGTTTCATATACGGTTTCTATTCTAAACAGTCACACTTCAACTTATTCAGATTATGTAAGCCTTTACACTACAATTATGGGTAGTGCTGTGGATGCAACTTCTCATTTAATGACAGTAAATGGAGACCTAGCATGAGCACACTAACGGTCACAAACATCAAAGCTACAGGTGAGACAGCTAGTCGTGCGGTGTCAGGGGTTGCTGCGGCTTGGGCTTTTGCTGATGGGACAGGCGCAGCATCAATTAGCGATAGCCAAGGCATCTCTGGGTTGGTCGATAATGGAACAGGTGATTACACTTTTTCATTTTCTAATAGTATGAGCAATGCAACATATGGCGGCGGTTCGGCGGCTGCTTCCTCTGAAGCAAATGGTCAAAACTTTCAGTTACACATATTCGCTACTGGCTCCATTAGAACAAGGGCTGAAAATGCAAGCGGAACTTTAACAGACTGTTCTAGGCTTGTTTTTAATATCCACGGAGACCTAGCATGAGTACGTTATCTGTCAGCAACATCACCGATGGCACAACAACAGTCGGCACTGAGTATGTGGTCAATGGGTCTGCGAAGGCTTGGGCATCTTACAATGGAACAGGGACAGTTTCCACGAGGCAAAGTTTTAACGTCACATCAATGATAGATGTGTCGACAGGAACTTTCACTTTTCAGCTTACGTCAGGACTTTCTGGCTCTGGAGTTGTTGGAAGTGCGTGGAACTCAGTGGGTGAATATAGTTCTAGTGCTGAGTATCCAGTGCAAACTGGTGGTTACGCTACTGCAAGCTATTTTAAAGCAATGTGTGGAAGTGACAGCACAGCAAGAGCAGATTGGTACACAGGTTCAGCGGGATGTATGGGAGACTTAGCATGACCCACGGACACCTATGGGAACGCCTACTAGAAGCTAAGTCACGCTTGAAGCCTGTGCAGTCTAAGTATCGTGTGCTGTTCGAAGACCCGAATGCACCTGACGAACCTGCCAAGGTGCTTGTCCCTGATCCAAACTGGATGGCTGCGGCACTTGCTGGCAACGTATTACCGTCCATCGACACCTATCAGCGTGATCGTTTGGTGCCTGATGGAGAGCCAAAGGAACACCCCTACGCAGAACCTATCGGTGCTATGACAGAAGAGGAAGCGATTGAGTATCTGGTCATGAAAGACATCGACCCTGCCGTGTGGCGGGACTACCAAGGCAACCGCACGATCATGAAGATTGTGCCTGTTGAAATGATCCCAAGTGATCGGTCATTTAGAAACGCATGGAGAATTATGCAATGACAACTTACATCAATATCAACGGGGATGTTCGTGATGCAGCATCTCTTACCGTTCCAACCGACCGTACCTTCAGAGGCGCTTGGCAATTCAATGGTGATGCTGTCGAAGTAGACATGACTGCGGCTGTGGCAATCCACAAGGACAACCTACGTGCAGAACGTGCGCCACGTCTGGCTGATCTGGACGTTGCCTACATGAAAGCCTTGGAAGCTGGCTCTGGTGCGGCTGACATTGCAACCCAAAAGCAAACACTGCGTGACATCACAGATGATGCACGTATTGCTGCGGCAACCACACCTGATGAACTCAAGGCATTGGACTTGGCTACCCTGTTGGGAGAATAAGATATGTCGAAGGCACGGATACTGCGTCAGGTTGAGGCGGGAACGCTTGTGATACAAGAGGCTGAGTGATGCAGCTTACCGACGATGAGCTAGAGCGTCTTCTAGACGCAGCCGCACACAGGGGCGCATGTCAAGCTCTCAGTCAACTAGGGCTGACCCCAGAGGCTAAAGAAGATCTAAAGGAGATGCGTGATCTTGTGTCGGCGTGGCGAGTCACACGGCGGGAGATCGGACGTACAGCCATCCGCATTTTAACAACAGCCGTCATTATGTTTATGGCAGCGGCTATCTGGATGAACTTCAAGACCAAACTCTAATAACGACAATTATAATAACAACATGGGGTTCAACCTATGATCGAGGTCCTAGCGCTTGCAGGGGCTGTCACTCAGGTGGCAGGCGGCATTTCATCTGCAATCAAAGCAGGCCGTGACATAAGTGACCTCATGCCTCACATGGCACGTCTGGGGAAACTCGACAGTGAAATCCAAGCTGCTGAGGCTGGGCGACACAAAGGCCCCCTAGGACGTTTGTCGTCTCCAGAACAAGAAGGTCTTGCCATAGCACAGGCTAAGATGGCCCACACGAAAGCCATGGACGACCTTCGAGAAACCTTCCAACTCTATGGACCCCCCGGAAGTTGGGCTATGGTGCAAAAAGAGATGTCTGCAGCGCGCCTGAGACATAAAGAAGCTCTAGAAGAACAGGCGAGACAACGCGATGCCCTCTTCTGGGGGCTTTCGGTAACCGCCGGTGTCTTTGTGTTTATCGCCGGTCTTGTCTTTATGGTCCTAGGTTTAGAGAAGGTGGTGAACGGATGACCATCGAAGAACGTGAAGCATTCAACATGCATGAATATCAGGTCAACCGAAGACGCATGTGTTGGCTTGCGCTGACCATGATGCTGATAACGACAGCCGCCACAGTCTACGACCCGCTGCGCATGGAAGCTGCAGAGAGCATCCTGATGACGCAATATCTGGCCCTCAGTGGCCTTGTCGCTGCCTACTTTGGCTTTGGTAACAAGAAGTAGACCAGTCGTCACAAACCTTAAGTAAAATCAATGGTGTAGGAGAGATCCAATGAAGTTTCTAGCGTCCCTGCTGGAGCCAGCCACCGAGCTTGCCGGTAAGTTTATCCAAGACAAGGATCAGGCCGCAAAGCTGGCACATGAGTTGGCAACGATGGCTGATAAACATGCCAACGAAGTAGCCCTAGCCAACATCGAGCTTAACAAGATTGAGGCTGGCGGTAACTGGCTGCAGCGCTCATGGCGCCCAATGATTGGCATGACGTGTGCTCTGGCCTTCGCTTGGCACTTTGTGTTGCAGCCGGTGGTCGTCTTTGGTGTCGCCTTAGCTGGCCTGACGCTGCCCCAGCTTCCTGAGTTCGACATGGGATCTCTTCTGACTGTCTTAGGCGGTCTGTTGGGTCTTGGGTCACTTCGGACATTCGAGAAAGTAAAGAAGGTATCATCCTAATGAGAAACTTAGATGAAATCATCGTGCACTGCACGGCGACACGTCCTGAGTGGATGGAAGCCAACGCAACGAGTGCGAAGGTGGCAGAGTTAAAGAGGTGGCATTGCGACCCTAAGCCTAAGGGCCGTGGCTGGTCAGATATAGGTTATCACTTTGTTGTCGACCGAAATGGAGCCGTGGCTGAAGGACGACCTCTGGCTCGCAGTGGTGCTCACTGCAGAGGACGTAACGCAAACTCTATCGGAGTGACCCTTGTGGGTGGCTTCGGATCTGATGCAGACGATCAGTTCGACGAGCACTTCACGCAGGACCAAGCTGATGCTCTTGTGGCGCTGCTCAATAGGCTGTCGACAGAGCATAAGATCAGCAAGATCACAGGTCATCACGACTATGCAAACAAGGCTTGCCCCGGCTTTCGGATGGCTCAATTCAAGCGTGATTACATGAGTTAACTGTCCCCCATCGAAGGATAGACTGAAGCACAGGTCGACTAATTGTCGATCTGTGTTTTTTCTTCTTGAAATACACATCCGTTTATCCCATATTAGTCATGAGGGCGGCAACGTCTGACATTAGAGGAAGCAGCGGATTGCAAATCCGTGTACACCGGTTCGATTCCGGTACTCGCCTCCACAAACTAATGTCAACGGATGTCGGTCCCTCGTAACTTAGAGGAGACTTAGACGATGACTTACTGTTCCAACTGTATCACCGAAGAGCAATACCGTGATGGCCCCTATGGCGGCTCAGTTACAGTGTACACACCTTGTGTCCCATGCGCTCTCGAAATGAGTAAACCCCGCAAACTGTCACTCAACAATGACCCTCGTCGGTACGACGAATGGGAAGCTTTGTATTTGGCTGAACATGGGTTGGTCTGACGACCTACAGACATTCTTGAGGCAGATGTTTCCACCGAAGCTGCCTCAGGAAAAACCACCGGTAACCTCATACAACAAACCTTGGTTGCCAGCATACGAGGGTGAAGACCCACCCTTCTAAACTCAGAGAAAGACTTAGAGATGAACTTAGCAGACTTTATCAGACTTCACGCCCACCGGATTTGGAGCGACAGAACACTGAGGGACAACCTTAACAAGCTGGAGCGCGTATGTCGCTTCGAGGGCTACGGAGAGCGCCCCTTAGCGTCCATAGGCGCATCAGAGGTCTACCAGTACCTCGACAGCTTACACGCCTCAGGCCTCAGCCCCGCGACAGTCAACCGCTACACCGCCTGCATCACCGCTGTCTTCAAGTTGGCTTGCGAAATGCGCCTAGTAGATCACCCGATCAAAATAAGCTGGCAAGATGAGGGCAAGGGCCGTCCACGCTATATGACCAAAGAGGAACTTGAGAAGCTCCAAGGTTGGTTCAGCCGTGACGTCTACCGCCCGTGGATGCAGCACTTTGTGACGCTCGCAGTGAACACAGGAATGCGTATGGGAGAGATCCGCAAGGTGACCCCAGCGATGATCAAAAGGCATCCTCAGCAGGCCGCTGAGAGCCAGCAGGAGTGGGTACATTTAGAGGAAACCAAGAACGGAGATGAGCGCTGGGTGCCTTTGAACGACAAAGCCCGTGCGGCACTGAAGGCCCTTAATGATGAACCGGGGCGTCACTACAAGCACCGGAGCTTTTACAACGGATGGAAAGAGGCTCGTCGTTATGTCGC
>Ga0222715_10002648_pt1 | contig 16247 bp, 26 predicted proteins | sample C33_9DmetaG_FD_165056 | JGI IMG/M metagenome (GOLD analysis project Ga0222715, IMG submission 165056) | Estuarine water microbial communities from San Francisco Bay, California, United States - C33_9D | ecosystem: Environmental > Aquatic > Marine > Unclassified | place: USA: California... | reverse complement strand
GGGATCCAAACGGTGATGGCACACAAGCATTAATGATTTGGTTAAACGGACAATGGAACGTGGTAAACCTTACACCAGTTCCATAATAGGATTTAAAATGAACGAAAACTTTGTAAGAATTATATTCACAGAAGAACAGGACAAAAATTTCATAAGATTATTTGCAGGTGCTATGGCATCTACAATCAATGAACATCTAATGGAAAGCGATGAAGGTATTGTTTTTGAGCATTACGAAACAAACGAAGGCCATTATGTATATGAAGTTGCTACAACAAAAGATTTGGATGATGCAACGGCAGAAGAAATGGCAAACACTATTGCTTCGTCCATTCCGGGCGAATTTGATATCGAAGTAAGCGGCGATATCGACCCATCACGTTCTATCTAACCACTTTGGTAATATTTGTTCTTGCTTTTTGCAAGTATCTGTTGTATATTAGTATAGTATGATAAACTTAATAAAACATTTTATCGAAAACTATAATAACAAGGAGAAACAAATGGCTAGAACTAAACAATACGTTGTTTACACTAGGGAGTTTCAAAAAGGAAACGTTCAATCAAAAATTGGCGTATTCGTAGATGAAGCAAACAAGTACGTTGTTAACGGATCTGTTAACGGTGGTGCGATCAAATTCGCAAACTTAAAAATGAGCAGACCTACTGCTACTAAAAGATTAGTAGACAATGGTTATGATTTCAATGTAAGAGTACTAGGTACTACTACATTAGATAATGCATTATCTATGAAAAAAGAATTAATTGGATTGTTAGGTAACACTAATAAAACAATTATCAACGAAGCGGCGTAATTAGTTTCGTATTCATTTAGGCCCTTCGGGGCCTAATTGGAAAAATTCCTTACAAAAAAAGTCTAAAAAGACTTGACTTTATCCACAAACTTTGTTACTATTATAATTGATGTTGACGCATCGATGTTATGTTAAACTAGGAGAAAACAATGACAACTACAATTCAATCAAAAGTACTTAACGCTTTGACAGACGGTCAAGCACTTACTTCAAAGCAAATCAAAGCACGTTTTGGTGCTGGTAACCCACAAGCAGTGATTCAAGCACTACGCTTTTCAGGTTATCCGATTTACCTAAACACGCATAAAGATACTAAAGGTCGCATGACACAGAAGTATCGTTTAGGTACTCCAAGCCGTAGAGTAATTGCGGCTGGTTACAGAGCAATGGCTAAAGGCCTAGTTGCTTAATAGAACTAAGACTAAAGGCCCCTTCGGGGGCCTTTTTTTATAACTTTTTAAAAAAGGATCTCAAATGGCTCAGTACAAAGAAATACTCCCAGAAAAAATATCAGTTACTTGCACAGACAACGATAAAGTAATGGAAGCATATCTTGACCGCTACGTACAAAACGAATTTATGGATATTATTCTAAATACCGTGCGTTTAAAGTTGGTTAAAGAAGGTTCTGTATATGTCGGAAGAATGGCAGGTTTAGAGTTTACAGCAAAGGATCCACAAATAACGCATATCAAAGACGGTCGTTAATGTGCAATCTGTAATAAATACTCATAATAAGGAGTAAATGATATTATGGATTTTAGACACATATTAAATACTATTGACGGTATTGAAGAAAAGAAGGACGATCAACCCAAACGCTTAACTATTCAGGACGTAATGCCCGAAGTAGGTAACATTGTGTTTGCCCAAGCATCTGCTAACCAAATAAAATATAGTAGTGCCAACAATCCAGCATTTGCTAATAAGGATATTAATGATCCTAATGTTAAGTCAGAATTATTCAACGCAGAATTAAAAAAATCGCCAGGAAGACTAATAGGGGAAATTGGTGAAAGAATCAAACCAATTGATGATACACATATTGAAATTGGTAACTTAATGAATCACATCAGTGAAAAAATTGCTGGTGGACAATCTATATCAAAAGAAGAATCAACATTTGCTATGGCTGTTATCAAGAAGGCACTTAAAGAAATGCCTATGGAAAAGGATCCAGATCAGTCTGAATACAAAGACGACGAAGCAGATGATGAATTCGAATCAAGAAGTTCAATTAGCAAAGCCGTAGACGAAGCCGGTAAACTTTCATCAGGTAAAAAAGATCCTTGTTGGAAAGGCTATGAAATGGTTGGTACAAAAAAGAAGGGCGGAAAAGAAGTTCCTAATTGCGTACCAAAAGAAAGCATTGAAGTAGAAGCAAATCCAAATGACGATCATGATGATGATCTAGGCATCGGAACTGATGTAAAAACAGATAGTGAAAAAGATAGCAATACTAGACTTGACAGCAAAGCACTAACAGCACTAAGAATGGTTATGGACGATCCACAAAAAGCAGTTATGGCTAAAAGGGCAATTGAAAGAATTATGCAAGGAAAGCCTTTGCAAAAAATAGAAATTAATGCATTTGGTGATGCGATGGAAAAAATGATGGAACCATTTTTATCCGCACAAGGCGTTACCAAACTAAAAGCACTTGCAAAAACAATGAACAATTCAACAGAAAAATCAGAAGAGTCAGTAGAAGAAAATTGGTTTCAAGGACAAACTGATGTAATGTTAAATGGTGATGAATTTTATGAAAACTTTGGTTGGGTCGGATATGACGAAGATTCAATCGAGGAAGCAGAATATCAAGGACGTTCTGTTAAATTAAACAAGCCTACGAGAGGCGATGTTAAAAAATTTAAAGTGTATGTTAAGAATCCAAAGGGCAATGTAGTTAAAGTTAACTTTGGTGATCCTGACATGAAGATTAAAGCGTACAATCCAAAGAGACGTAAAAGTTTCCGTGCTAGACACAACTGCGACACACCAGGTCCGAAAACAAAAGCACGTTATTGGTCTTGTAAGAAATGGTAATCAAAAATGTTATTAAAAGAACTTTTTTCGAAAGAACCTGAAAAGACTCATTCATCCGAAACACTTATAGACGACTTATGTTTCTATATTGAAAACGACGACGACTTACAAAAAGAATATTTTCTTCCTGCGGCACGTGTGCTTAAGAAAAAAAATATTTTAGATGATACAAATAAGTGTGCTATGGAATTTAAAGACCTTGTCGAACTAGGTTGCAACAAATACCAAGAAGAATTTAAACTTGTTGGAAATTTTGAAGAAATTTATACTAAAGAAATTAAAGAAGCAGTTTGCAAAAAACTTGCTGAAAGACAGGTACCTCATATAAAAGACGGCGCATACGATCCTAAGGAGGTCTAATGAAAATTTTTGAGATCTCTGAAGCGACTAAAAAAACAGCAGTAGTTGCTTGGGGTAGAATGAATCCACCAACAATAGGACATCAACGTGTAATAGACGTTGTAAAACAATATGCTCAAAAATTTATGGGCGATCCTATTTTGTTTTTAAGCAAATCACAAAAGCCTAAAACAGATCCTCTTTCTTTTGCTGAAAAATTACATTTCTCACAAGAGATGTTTAATATTAAAGTAGACCGAAATACCAGTGTTAAAACAATTATTCAAATGTTTCAAAACTTACAAGGTCAAGGATACGACAATGTATTACTTGTTGCTGGAAGTGATCGTGTACAACAATATCAAGATTTAATAGACAAGTACAACGGAAAACCTGATCAAAAAGGAGAGGTTCCATTTAAGTTTGCTAATATTAAAGTTGTTAGTAGTGGCGAGCGTGATCCGGATGCAGAAGGCGTTGCTGGTATGAGTGCTAGTAAAATGCGTAAACTAGCCGCTGAAGGAAACTTTGAAGGATTTAAACAAGGCGTTCCAGGATCTAATGATGCACTTGCAAAACAGATGTATGCTAGAGTACGTCAAGGTATGGGCATACAAGATGAAGATCAAGCAACAAAAGAAGAAGCCGCGGGTGTTGGCATTCTTACAAAACAAAATACAACTAAGGATGTTAAAAAAGGTACACTTAAAAAGATGATGAAAGGTTTCAAATTAATCTAATGGGTGCTACCAATGAAAACATTTGATTTTATAACATCAATGAGCAAGGCCTACTACGAAAAGAGTGGGTTTAGACTTGTAGAAACATTCCTTAAACAATTTCCAGAACAATACACACTTCACATATGGACTGAAGATTATCCGGAACTTCCAAAAAACGACAGAATTATACAACATAATTTAAACACAAATAAATTTTATAATTTGTTTACCTTAAACGTTAAAAAATTTAAAGGTAGAGCAAAAACATCTCGCATGAGCATTAAGGTTGGAGTACAATACGAAGCATCACAAATACTAGACGGAGATGTTTTAGTTTGGTTGGATGCCGATGTATATGTTACTAATCCAATTAATTCAGTTTTCTTTGATATTGTTCAACCGAAGCAACTAGCAAATTATATGGGGCAACATCATAATAGCGGTCCCGAAACAGGTTTTATATCTTATAATAGGCATCATCCAGAATTTGTGAAATTCATGAATATGTTTGTTGAAGTTTATTACTCAGACAAAATCTATGATTTAGTTCCTCCGGTAGATACTAGTGCATGGTGGGATGTATATAAAACAATGCCAAAAGAATATTTTTATAGTGTAACACGCAATTCTCCATTATCACATGTCTTTCACGTAAGTGAACTAAGACACTGGTTAGGACACGCAAAAGGCGGTATAAAGTCAAGAGATCCTAAAACTATTGACAAACGAGCATTTCACGTGATTCCAAGAGAAAAAATAGCAAACACTTTAAAATAAATACTGATATGAACATTGAAGAATTAAAGAAACTTGCTGGTATTGATAAGGAACAACAACAGCCCCAGACATTGGAAAATATGTCGCATACAGCACAGGCTTTAAAGGATAAAGAGCGTAAATTAGGCATTAAACCAGGCGATGACGAATGGTTTAAACTTTGGTTTTCAAAACCGTTGATGTCTGGTTCAATTGATAGTAAGTTTGCAGGGTTTAGAGGTAGAAAGAAAAAATAATGGGAACGCCAAAGATATATTTAGACATGGACGGAGTACTTGCAGATTTCTTTTCTGAGTACGCAAAAATGGCTGGCGTTAACTCAGGAAACTATAGAGATATTCCTCAAGAAAAAGTAGAAGCAACATTAGATGCTATGATCGGAACAGACTTCTTTGCACGTCTACCGATGTTTCCTAATGTTCCTAAATTGCTTAAATTGGTTTTAAGTTATACCGATCATTATAATATTTGTTCAAGTCCGTTACGCGGCGATGGTGCAAACTCTGAAAAGTATAAGAGAATCTGGATTAAACAACATCTTAATCCACAACCGAAAGATATTATTATTACAAATAATAAGTCTACGTATGCTACTCAGTCGGACGGTACCCCAAATATTCTCATAGACGATAGGGGTCTTAACATTAATGGCTGGAACGGTGCAGGTGGTATTGGCATCAAATATCAAGCAGATGAAGATAGCCTAGAAATAGTTAAACGTGCCTTGGACAAGGCTTTCAAGAAGGATGTTGGTGAGCCAGAAAAAGATGATGCAGAACAAAAACAGGAGTGGTACAACAGGGAAGACCTTCCTCAAATCAGAAACAAAGATTTGAAGCATATTCCGCACACTCTCGAAACGGTTAACCTTGATAGTATCGTTCCTGTTCAGAAAGAACGTATAAAAGAAAATTTACAAAGACAATATAAGCGTTTAAAAGAAAACAAACTAGAACCTATTATTGTTGATAAAGACAATCGTATTATTAATGGTCATCATAGATACGAAGTTTTAAAACAACTTGATAGCATTTATATTGATGTTGCTAGAATAAATGAGTCTTTGGAAATTATTATTAAATTATCATCGCCCATTGAGCAAGAAGGTGCATTAATACCTAATCCTAAAAATACACATATTGTTAGAACAGATAGTCCATATGACTTTATTCGTTTAGGATCACACTTAGGCAATCCTGCTGATGTTGACCCGGATGACTTTAATCCAGGTGTTGGATCACCAGACACAGGTCTTGTGTTTTATGGTGGCGATAAAGAAAAAGAAATGGCCCATAAGTATATCAAAAGATTAGGATATAAAGTACAACCTGGAGATGGTTATACTGATATGCACTATGATAAAAAAGCCAATGAGAACTTTGCAGATGGTAAAAAGCCAGGACGCAAGGGTTTAGCCAAACGTTCAGGTGTTGATTGTAAACAACCGGTAAGTAAGTTACGTAGTATTGCTAAAAAAAGTTCAGGTGAAAAACAACGTATGGCACACTGGTGTGCTAATATGAAAGCGGGAAAGAAAAAATGAGACTAGGTGATTTAGAAGAAGCAAAAAAAGAACCAATTAAGCCACGTGATCCTAACTGGCGTGATATGGAAGCATTGCGTAAAAGCGGTGCGGCAGGTTCACATGGTGATAAAACCAAGACCATTCCACGCAAAGAAAAATACAAAAAGATTTCAATGGAAGATCAGTTTCAAGAAAATATAGTTTCAATGAATGTCCCTCTTTTAATTAGAGTACTAGAATATGCTAGAGAAGATGCGGAATCAGATGTTGATCTACATAACTTAATTGAAAAGGCAGTTTCTATGGGCGGTGAAGAACCACTTACAATGAAGGATTACGATTCACTTGTACAAAAAGATTTGCCTGCTCCAGAAGAACCTGAAGAAGTTAAAAAAGAACACTCGGATATTTTTAAAGCACTAGAAAAAGTTGACGAAACAGCATCACCCGGTGCTACAAGTGCTGGAAATATTGCTACCGTAAATAATCCACACATTGCTATTGGCGATAGGAAAACACGTAAAAAATACGGTAGTTTAGTTGGCGCTATGCCTAATCCACCTAAAGCAAAAATGCAAAAACCAAGCGATAATGCTTTAGACATGAAGGGTACTAGCATATTTGGAGGAACCCTAAAAAGGTAAATATTAACATGGACAGAGAAGATATTTTAAACAAAGTTTTTGAAACTAACAACGAAAAGTACGATCACGAAGCAGATATGGCTCGTGCTCAACTTATGCGTACGGCAGAAAATGCTATCAAACTATTTAAAATGATTAAACCAGGTGATAACCTAGAAGGTTGGACAGCCGCTAAAATTACAAAAGCAAGTGATTATCTACAAAGTGTTACCGGATACATGGAATACGAAATGTTTAAAGAAAAAGAAAAAGAACATATGATGTCCATTAAAGATTCAGATGATGACTATCACGAGTCATTAGCACAAAAGTTAGACAAGTATCAAAGACAGACACAAGACCTAGATGACCTAGAATCGTCAATTCGTAAAAGCGGACAATGGAACGATGAATTCGAAAAAAAGTTTAAGAGTCGTAGACAACAAATGGCTTATGATAAAGTAAAAGCCAAAGCAAAATATGAATAATGCGTTACTATGAAATTTACACTGAGGCCTGGAGTAAGAAATATAAAAGAACTATCGACTGCTCGAATGCGAAGGGTTTCTCACAGAAGGCCCATTGTGCAGGAAGAAAAGCAAGACAATCAGGAAAAAAAACAAAATCAAAAAGCGTGTCATAAGGAGTAGACTATGGCGAATCTTCAAAAAATTCTAAGTAAGTTTAATTCAATGGGAGCAGTTGCACAACCTTTAATTCCTGATGATGCAAATGCACAAGCCGAATTAAAACAAACAGCAAACAACAATATTTCTAATCATGCACAAATGATTAATGAAAGTGTAAACAGATTAGAAATTCCTGAACTTAATGTTTCACAAAGCGACTTATATAAACTAGCAGGTGTTGACCCTAAACCAGTACAGCGACCGGGTCCTGCAAATCCTACACCAAATTCTATTGATCAAGATCAGTTAGATGAGGGTGATTTGGTTATCAAAAGACCGGCATTTAATCAATCAATGCATAGTGCCATGGACGATATTCTTTGGAAAACAACAAAAAATCCTGAACTAATTCCAATAGTACAAAAGATATATAAAATGGCAACAGGAAAAGATGTTGAATACAACTCTGAAAAAGATAGTTTTACTATTAAAGGAAAAGGACAACAACCATCTAAACAGATTAATCAACCAGGCGGAGATCCTATTAATTTTGATCAATGGTTTAAAAAAGCACAAGCCGATGCTCAAAGAAAAGTTGCAGGCAATGAGGAGAAACAGGAAAATACATACAAGTCCTTGTTTAAAGAATTTTTACAAATGAAAGAGGGTAAAGATGAAAACAAATAATAACGAATGCAAATGCAAAAACTGCGATCATGCACATCACTGCGGAACACCTTGTTGGGATTGTGTAAATGATGTCTGCACTAATTGCAAGTGCGAACATTGTTCCGATGAAAATAAATGAAGTTGTTGACTATTTTTACGGTCTCGATCCAGCACATCTAAGTTACAAACACAAGGTGGGTGATATTTACGGTAAAAAGAATCTTAAAGTTCCCCATGCCAAGTTACACAAAACTTCTAAAGTTAAGTTTAAGAAACATAAATAAGTATTGAAGGGGCTAGTATAGTCTCTTTTTTAACGAAAGAGGAAATATGGCGTTTTTAGTACACAACTTACCCCCGATCGAAGTTTACGTTAAAAAAGAATATCTATATGATCTAGAAAAAGGCCACGGAGAACTAACTCCTGGTATGTGGATTAGTGTCAAAAGCATCGAAGGTAGAGCATTTTATTTTGAAACATTGCTTACAGAGTATGGTGCATTGTACGATAAACTTCCGATATCAGCCTTTGTATGGAAAAAAGATTACAAAGAACAAGATCAACTTCCTTTAGATACACTACAAATATGGGATTGCTTTGATTATGACATTACCGTAATACGCAAACCAATTTTAGGTGATTGCGAATTCTTTGGCAAAGATAAAAAAATGCACAAAGGAGAATACTTGTTTACTATTGATACCTGTCATAGAGATAGAAATTATCTCAATCAAAATCTCAGCGAACATGATCCTGAACATAAAACATTCAATATTATTAAACTAGATAACGGCCAATTTGCCGCACAACCAAACAATAGAGTAGTTTGGACTGATCAAAGTTTAGTTCCTACCGAAAGAAAAATGCCGGATTTCAAAGTGTGTAGTCAAAACTACACGGTAGAAAATACTCCAAAGTGGAGTGTAGGGCATACAGATGAATGGCAATATAAAGCCAAAGACGAAGAATAGTTCTTGACATCTAGTATAAATCAATATATAATATAAAAACTAACAAAGGAGATACCATATGAGTGGAAAAGTTTTCGGACCTGAAGAAAAGGCAAAACTAGTTCAAGTTATCAATGACGGTGCAAGTGTAATGCAAGAAGTACAAGATCTTAGAGAAGGTCTTAAAGACACGGTAAAAGCAGTTGCAGAAGAACTAGATCTTAAGCCAGGTCTAATTAATAAAGCCATTTCAGTTGCACACAAAGGTAATTGGCAAGAAGTTTATAACGACTTTGACGACCTTGAAACTATTGTTGTTACTACTGGGAAAGACAAATAATTGAAAAAAGTAATAAACTTCTGGGCCGAGAGTTATCGGTCTGACAAAATTGCATTCGCTTTTGAACTATTAAGTTTTCTATTTACGGTTGGTGCAAGTTTAACACTTGCATTCACAGCCGACAATCCAGATATGCGTATTGTATATCCAGGATTTTTTATAGGTTCACTTGCAGGAGTGTATGCTTATTATAGACGAAGAATTGCATGGCCTTTGCTACTAACAACCTACTTTGCTGTGGTTAATGTTTTTGGCTTTGGTGTTGCAATAGGTTGGTGGTAGTATATGCCAAGAAAACAAAAATATCAAGACGTTTCACACTACGATCCTAAAATTCATTCAAAGACAAAAGGTGGGTATGGATTTGGTATGAAACGAAGTATAAAAGACATTCCAGGCGAAGCCAGCGGATTACATTTAGCAAAAGTATTCGGTTGGGAAATACCTGATCATCTTAAACCACTAGCAAAGAAACTAAAAATATTATGAAAAATTTATGGGAAAAAGTAAAGCAATTTTGGATTAGAAGTTATACCTCTGATAAAACAGCATTCTACTATGAAACAATAGCAAGTATATGTGTGTTTATATCAATGACTTGGATTAGTGTTACAGCAGATGCTCCTCCAATGCATTTAATTTATCCTGTAAGTTTTACAGGTGCGGTGTTTAGTATTGTTGCATTTGTAAGACGTCAAGTTGGTTGGCCACTTGTAATGACAAGTTATTTTGCTTGTTTACATATCTTTGGCTTTGGTAGAGCAATGGGTTGGTGGTAATGAAGTCTTTGCCATATGAATTTAAGGTATGGAGCCAACACAAAGAAGACGGAATTATTGAGTTGCTAACAAACTCTATCAAAGATAATACAAAAACATTTTTAGAAATAGGATGGGGCAATGGTACAGAAAACATGACCCATCATTTAATGGATCAAGGATGGGGCGGAGTTGGTGTTGATGCTGATCCTAGAATTTTTTCAAAAGCCGTGTTACCAGATAACTTCAAATACAGCAATCTTAAGGTAACACCAAAAAATGTGGATAAGGCATTTAAGGATACTCCAAAAATTTTTGATTTCTTTTCGTTAGATATTGATAGTTATGATTATGAAATATCTAAATGGTTATTAGAAAATAATTATATTCCAAAGGTTGTTTGTTTAGAAATTAACAAAAGATTTGGTCCTAACATCTATGCTAGTTTTCCTTTTATAGAATTTGCTTCTAAACACAACGGATTTTACAAAAAAACAGGACTATTTGGTGTAAGTCTAGCAAAGTATAAAAAACTTTGGACCGATTACGGGTACAAGTACTTTGGCTATGACACTTCTGCTAATAATATTTTCTTTTATCATCCAGACTATGTAAACAATCTAGATAATATGGAAAGACATTCCGACGAATCTTTTCCTGTAACTGACGATTCTGCTATGATAACTATGGTAGAAAACAATAGTTATTGGAAACCACTTAGAGAAAAAATATGGAAAAAATAACATTAAGAGAAAAAATTAACAATAAAATGGATCACTTGCAAACCTTAATGGAAGGGCAGGCACACATTGACAGACCTGAATATGTTAAAGACGTAATTTCATGGGTATCAAAATTTTGGAGTGTATTAAGCGAAGAAGATAAAGACTATATACACGGTGCCCAATATGCACTAGAAGAAAAAATGGAGTGGAAAGTTTGAAATATATTGTAGACATTGACGGAACCATTTGTAATCTAAATATTACACCCGACGGTAAAAATGAATATGAGTACGCAAAACCTTACGAGGATAGAATCGCACACTTCAATAAATTATTTGAAGAAGGTCACGAAGTTATATACTGGACGGCAAGAGGCATGAGCAATGGTAATTTAGAAGCAAAAAAAGAACTAACTTATAATCAACTAAGAAGTTGGGGTGTTAAGTACACTGACGTAAGGTTTGAAAAGCCTCACTATGATATTTGGATTGACGATAAAGCAATAAACGTAGATGCGTATTTTGAACAAATAGAACTTGACAAAATATGGAAATGATTGTATTATTATAATAACAAAGGAGTTTTATGGGAATTGACATCAAGAGACGATACGATCCACACGAAGACAAACCATCTAAAGAAGAACAGCAAGAAAAATTAGACAAGTTAATGAAGAAGTTTTTAGCCAAAGGCGGTAAAATAGAAAAACTAGAACCGGGTGCGGCACAAGGTGCTGGCGGAATGGACAGATCGCCACATTGGACTGATGCAGAACTTAAGGCAAAATATAGATTAGAACATGGTATTAAAGAACCTAAACAACCTACTGAAGGCCGAAAAAAGAAAACAAAGAAATAGTATCACATAAGTATATGTGTAGAAGGTACATCCAGCCACAAATGGAGTTTTTGGTATTGTCAGCCGAAAGTGACAAACAGGAGAAAAAATGAGTTATGTAGACGCTCTCTGGAATAGAGACAAAGATATTATTAAAGTCGTTGAAAGAACTAAAAACGGCGATCGAGAATTTAGAGAATTCCCTGCAAGATACGTATTTTATTACGGCGACCAAAAAGGTAAGCATCAATCCACTACGGGCAATCCGTGTACTAGAGTTGTATGTAAAAGTTGGAAAGACTTTATTAAAGAACAAAAGATAAACAAACACAAAGGTTTGTTTGAAGCCGATATTAATCCTGTATATCGTTTGCTTGAAGAAAACTATCAAGGACAAGACGCACCAAATCTACACGTTGCATTTTTCGATATTGAGGTTGACTTTGATCCGGAACGTGGATATAGTTCACCTGAAGATCCATTTACAGCGATTACAGCAATCACCGTACACCTGCAATGGTTGAATAGTTTAGTAACACTAGCACTTCCGCCTAAAACAATGACCATGGAAGATGCCAAGTATGCAGTTAAAGACTTTCCTAATACACACCTGTTTGAAACTGAAGCAGAAATGCTTGACACGTTCTTAGACTTAATTCAAGATGCAGATATTTTATCAGGTTGGAACAGCGAAGGCTATGATATTCCATACACCGTGAACCGTATTACTCGTGTGCTTTCAAAAGAAGATACAAGACGTTTTTGTTTATGGGATCAATATCCTAAGAAAAGAACTTATGAAAAGTTTGGTCGTGAACAGGAAACATATGATCTGATCGGACGTCAACACTTAGATAGTCTTGAATTGTATCGTAAGTACACATATGAAGAACGACACACATATAGACTTGATGCTATTGGTGAAATGGAGATCGGTGAGAAGAAAACCGTATACGAAGGTACACTTGATCAGTTATATAACAACGACTTTAGAACATTTATTGAATATAACAGGCAAGACGTTGAACTACTAGACAAACTAGATAAGAAACTACGTTTTATTGACCTAGCAAACGAACTTGCACACGCAAACACCGTGTTGTTACCAACAACAATGGGTGCAGTAGCAGTTACAGAACAAGCAATTATTAACGAAGCACACAGACGTGGCTTTGTTGTTCCTAATAGGGTACACAGAGAACCAGGTAGTGAACCTGCCGCGGGTGCTTATGTTGCTTATCCTAAAAAAGGATTGCATGACTGGATCGGATCAATGGACATCAATTCACTATATCCTTCTGTTATTAGAGCATTGAATATGGATCCAGCAACCGTTGTAGGACAACTAAGACCAACATACACAGAAGAACATATTAAAAATGAAATGACATTGCGTAAAAAGTCATTTGCGGCGGCATGGGAAGGACGTTTCGGCAGTTTAGAATATGATGCTGTAATGGAACAAAGAAAAGATATACAACTTACCGTTGACTGGGAAAACGGCGAATCAGATGTTATGAGTGCCGCAGAGTTTTATAGATTAATCTTTGATAGTAATCAACCATGGATGCTTACTGCTAATGGCACTATTCTTACAACAGAAAAAGAAGGTGTTATTCCAGGACTACTAGAACGCTGGTATGCTGAACGTAAAGAAATGCAGGCTAAGAAAACTGAAGCAATCCAGGCAGGAAATAAAATCGAAAGTGCATTCTGGGATAAACGACAACTTGTTAAAAAGATTAACCTAAATAGTTTGTATGGTGCTATTCTTAATCCTGGTTGTAGATTCTTTGATCCACGAATTGGTCAAAGTACAACACTAACAGGCAGAGCCATTACAAAACACATGGCAAGTAAAGTTAATGAAATTATCACAGGCGAATATGATCACTTAGGTAAAGCAATTATCTATGGTGATACTGACTCCTGTTACTTTAGTGCATATACTAGTCTACGTGCAGAAATCGATAAACAAGATATTCCATGGAATAAAGAAAGCATTATTGCACTTTATGATCAAATTTGTGATGAAGCAAATACTACTTTTCCTAAATTTATGCAGGACGCATTTCATTGTCCTAAGAGCAGGGGTAAAGTTATTGCCGCAGGTAGAGAAGTTGTTGGCGAAAAAGGGTTGTTTATTACAAAGAAAAGATATGCTATTCTAATCTATGATCTAGAAGGCGAACGTATGGACACTGAAGGCAAACCAGGTAAGGTAAAAGCAATGGGTCTTGATCTTAAGAGATCAGATACTCCTGTGTTTATGCAGGACTTCCTAAGTGAAGTATTGTTGGCTGTGCTAACAGGTGCCCAAGAAGAACAGGTGCTTGATATGATCAGCGAGTTCCGAACAAAATTCAAAGCACGACCAGGTTGGGAAAAAGGTTCACCTAAACGTGCAAACAATATTACTGATTATCTTGCCAAACTCAAAAAGCAAGGTAAGGTTAATATGCCTGGTCATGTAAGGGCAAGTATCAATTGGAACACCCTTAAAGAAATGAACAGCGACAATTATAGTATGCAAATTGTTGACGGTATGAAGGTCATCGTTTGCAAACTAAAACAGAATCCTATGGGATATACTTCGGTTGCATATCCTACAGACGAATTAAGAATACCAAGTTGGTTTCAAGAACTGCCATTTGCGGATGACGAAATGGAATCAGTTATTATTGATAAAAAATTGGGTAATCTTATAGATGTTTTGGATTGGGATATAAAATCAACCGAACAGAAGAATACATTCAATAATTTATTTGACTTTGAATGATTTTCTAAATATAATAGTAATAAGGAACGGAGAAAACTATGAAAGACATATTACAAGACATTGTAGCACATACACACGCACTTGGCTTTTTAAACATTGTTAAAGTAAACGGTGATGATGCACAAACAGGCATTGATAGCATGGCAGAAGATCGATCTGTTATTCTACAAGCAAACACAAAAGCACCGCAGATTGAGATGAAGGGTACTTTTGGTATGCCTAACCTAAATAAACTAGACATTCATTTAAAGTGTCCAGAATACAAAGATGGTGCAACTATTGACGTAGTAACCGCTGACAGAAACGGTTCAACTATTCCAGTAGGCATTCATTTTGAAAACAAAGCAGGTGACTTTAAAAATGATTATCGTTTTATGAACGCTGACATTATTAATGAAAAACTTAAAACCGTTAAATTTAAAGGTGCAAGTTGGGACGTTGAAGTTGCTCCAACTATTGCTAACGTACAACGTTTTAAATTACAAGCAACTGCTAACGCAGAAGAAACGGTGTTTACGGTTATTACAGATGGCACAACTCTTAAATTTAAATTTGGTGATGCAAGTACACACGCAGGTGAATTTATTTTTGCGGCAAATATTACAGGATCACTTAAAAATGAATGGGCATGGCCAGTAGCACAAGTTATGGCTATTTTAAACTTAGATGGTGATAAAGTAATGCGTATTTCAGACCAAGGTGCAATGCAAATTGCAGTTGATAGTGGTTTAGCACAATACGAATACATTTTACCAGCACAAAGCAAATAAGGAGAATAGTATTGAACACTGATCTAACAAAAGAACAGAAAGACTACGCTATATTTTTGCCGGCGATCAGTGGTTTCTATGCGACTTTTATTGGCAAACAACGTAGAGAAGAATATGTAGATAAAACTCGTATTCCTTTCCCTAACAACGAAATGGAAAGTCTTAACTGGTTTAACAAAAAAGACGGACTATTCAACTATCAATGGAGTTTGTATTCCGCAGGACACGCCGAACTAGATATCAATAAAGACTCACCTAAGGAACTTATGATCCGTGAACGTGATCGTGAGAATAGTTGGCTACTTGGTGACTCAGGTGGATTCCAGATTGGTAAGGGTGTTTGGGAAGGCGACTGGAAAGATCCTAATTGTCCTAAGGCTAAAAAGAAACGTGAGCAGGTTCTTGCGTGGATGGATGCCTATATGAATTATGGTATGATCCTTGATATTCCGGCTTGGGTGGCACGTTCACCAGCAGGAAGAAAAGCAACAGGTATTGACAACTATCAAGATGCCGTTAATGCTACACGTATTAACAACGATTACTTTATGAAGAATCGTACAGGTGCTTGTAAGTTTCTAAACGTACTACAAGGTGAAAATCACGCTGATGCAGAAGATTGGTATCAACAGATGAAAGACTATTGTGATCCTAAGGTATATCCAGACACACACTTTAATGGTTGGTCAATGGGTGGTCAGAACATGTGCGATGTGCATCTTGTTCTTAAAAGATTAGTTGCATTGAGATTTGATGGACTACTTGAAAAAGGTGTGCATGATTTTATGCACTTCTTAGGTACAAGTAAACTAGAGTGGGCAACTTTGCTTACAGATATTCAAAGAGCAGTTCGTAAGTATCACAACGAAAACTTTACGATTACATTTGATTGTGCTAGTCCGTTCTTAGCAACAGCAAATGGTCAAATATATTGTGAACTTG
>Ga0222715_10002644_pt1 | contig 16255 bp, 13 predicted proteins | sample C33_9DmetaG_FD_165056 | JGI IMG/M metagenome (GOLD analysis project Ga0222715, IMG submission 165056) | Estuarine water microbial communities from San Francisco Bay, California, United States - C33_9D | ecosystem: Environmental > Aquatic > Marine > Unclassified | place: USA: California... | reverse complement strand
AAGGAACAATCTCTATAGATTCTTGTTTTATATACTCCCAAACATTTAATTCTGTCCAATTAGAAATAGGAAATACTCTGAAAGTTTGGTCAATTATTTTTTCAGTATTAAAAATTAACCAAGGTTCAATTCTTTGATTTCTAGGATCCCAGGAGTGATATTTATCTCTAACGGAAAGAACCCTTTCTTTTGATCTACTAGCTTCTTCATCTCTTCTAGCACCACCGTATATCATATCAAATCCATATTCATCTAGGGCCTTTTTAAGCGTTTCCGTTTTCATAATGTCTGTATAATTTTTACTATTAAAAGGGCTTATATCTTTTTTTATTGCATCTTCATTTTTATAAACTATCAAATCAAGATTATTTTTTAGTGCATAGTCGTCTCTAAACTTAATCATTTCTTTAAATTTCCATGTAGTGTCAACATGTAATAATTTTACGGGTACTTTTAATGGATAAAATGCTTTCTTAAACAAATGAGTTAAAACAGAAGAGTCTTTTCCGACCGAATAAAGTAATACAGGGTTTTCTGATGAAGAATATGTATCTCTAATAATTGAAATACTTTCATTTTCTAGATTATTCAAACCATTATTATTCATTTTTTGATAATATCACGTGAAGAAAGTAATTAAAGAAATACAGTAGTATTTATTTATGATATATAAAGAAAAAAAAGTAATATTTTTGCACATCTATAAAATTGCAGGCAAATCAATTAAGAACTCTCTTTTAGAAAATCAAGATAAAAATCTTTTATCTAACAAAATTTATAACAATACGTTTGGCTATCTTGGGTACAAAAAAAAATATTTGCCACATCAATCAATTGAAATAGAAAGAAATGGCGAATTGTTGCATTCACATATAAGAGCATCTGATTATAGAGATTACTTAGGCCATGAATTCAATGACTACTTTACTTTTACATTTGTACGAAATCCTTTTGATTGGCAAGTATCCTTATATCAATTTATGAGAGAAAAAAAGTCCCATCCTCAGCATGCACTTATGCTGTCAATGAATTTTAAAGAATATATCAAGTGGAGATGTAGTGAAGAGCCTGAACACCAAACATTTTTTATTCTTGATGACAAAAGTGAAAATTTGGTAGATTTTATAGGTAAGTTCGAATCATTGGAGGAAGATTTAAAAAAAGTCAGTGATATGAATGGTTTAAAAATGAAAAAATTAGAACATTTAGGCTCCTCTAATCGTCAGGATTATCGAGAATATTATGATTCAGAGTCACAAAAGTTACTTGTAAATACATTTAAAAAAGATTTCGAATTATTAGAATACAGTACAGACCTATAATTTTATTTTCTTTTTTATCCATTTTTTAAAAGAATTAAATGACTCAAACTTTTTCTTGTGAAAATTAAAATACCTTCTGAGAAAGTATTTTTTATAAAATAAGTATGTATTAAATCGATACAATTTACTTTCACTAATTTTTTTGGGAAGTGATTCAGTTTTTAAATTATTTAACTTCGTGTCAAAATCATTATTAACCCCGCAGTGCAAACCTGAACCATCAAATCCTGAGTTCTGAACATGTGATAATTGAGGAAATACCGTTAATCCTTTGTTTAGAAATACTGTTTGATACCAATAGGCGTCCCAGATACTATTTTTATTTACCTGATCTAATTTTAAGGCCGCTTCCCAATAAGAGGCTAGATTATAAAAGTTATATTTCTTCCTTTCGGAATCATTAAGTGTTGAAATAATATTTTTCTCGTAGTATTTATTTTCAATAAAATTTTCCCATCTATCATCCCAAGTCCCCCATCCCCAAGGTTGACATAAGACACTTAATGATGCCTTTTTTTTATTCCTAAATAATTGTGGATGAGCATATCCATTAATATGCCAAACTTCTTTATTTTTCTTGTAGAAATTTAAAGATTTGTTCATATAATCTAAAAAATAGTTACCAAGTATCAAATCATCTTCTAAAACAATAACTGAATCGTGAGAATCTAATACTTCAGATACTCCAGAAATTATATTCTGCTTACATGTAAAATTTCTCTCTCTAGTGATTATCTTTTGACTTTTAAATGGAAATTTTTGATTTGCATAATCAAGAACCTCCTTATGAAGTTTTAAGTCTGTTTTTTCAGTTGGCCCATCAATAAAGAAAAATACTTCTGAATGCTTACTTTCGCTGTTGTTAATCAAACTGGTTACCATATTTTGCAAATGGTTTGGTCTATCAAATCCAAAAATTACAATCGGTGAGTAGTTCATATGATAATTATAAGCACTCAAAATATATTAATATAATTAATGATTTTTTCTTTGTGGAAGTTAATATATAAATCATGATTTATAAGGAAAAAAACTTTATTTTTATTCATATTCATAAAACTGGTGGAAAAAGTATAAATCACGCACTCCACAAATTTCAAGACAGCGTCCCATTTAAATATAGATTATGGAACAAAATATACTCTAAGCCTTTTAACAAGAAACAAATTTATCCTGAGTATCTAATGCTCGATACCCATACTAATGCACTAGAATATAAAAAATATTTAGGTAATGATTACGATCGATTCTTTAAGTTTACATTTGTGAGGAATCCTTTTGATTGGCAAGTTTCTATGTATTTCTTTATGAAAGAACAAAAAAACCACTTTCAGCACGAAATTATTAATAAATTTAATTTTAATGAATATATTGATTGGAGAGTGAACGAAGATTTTCAACTTCAAAAAAGTTTTGTTGTTGATGAACAAGATAATCTAATTGTAGATTTTGTTGGAAAACTAGAAAACATTAAGAATGATTTTAATCACATTCAAGATAGGTTAAACATACAAACAAGCTTACCTCACGTTAACAAATCAAAACATAAGCCATATTATGAATACTTTAATAGAAAAACTTCGAATATTATATTAGAAGCTTTTGAAGAAGATTTTAATTTTTTTGGATATGAAAAAAAATTAATATAATTTAAAGTTTAAATAATTTTATTGAATTATGATTATTAAATGATATATACACTATTTGGTTTTAACTTCATATTTGACATATCTTTAATTCAGGCAGTTCTATTTTGTACTGTAATTGGGTCTTACTTTAGGATATTGTTAATAGTTGTAAATCGTCAAAACTGGTTAAAAACATATTCTCAGGTAATCAATTTCGCAATTTTACCTGCAATTGGATTTCTAATAACCTCAGTTATTTCAACTAGCATTGCTTTGTCTTTAGGAATGGTTGGAGCTTTGTCTATTATTAGATTTAGAACCCCCGTAAAAAATCCAATAGAGCTAGTTAGTTATTTTTTACTTCTCACGGTTGGAATAGTTTCAAATGTAAATCCTAATTTAACATTAAACTTTGCTTTTTTCATGACATTTGTACTGCTTTTATTGAGTATTTATGAAAAATTTGTCTCTAAATCTAAAATATTTAACTTGTTTGAAGAGGGAGATATTTTTATTCTTTCAATTGAATCAAATAGTAATTTAGATTTAGGTAATCTAAAAAAGGGTTTAGTACATTTTTCAAAAAATCAAGAAACATATCTTTATAGAATTTCATCCAATAATCAAAACAATTTATTTAATTTTATAGAAAACTTAGATGAATCAAAGGTTATTTCATACTCTATTGATAAATAAATTAAAAATATTTGATACTATTTTTTATCTATCAATAATTTTTATTTTTATTTTCATTTTTAATGAGAATGCAAATTCAATAAACATTACTGACAAACAACAATCATATGATTCCGTGTTCGAAGATGATATTACTCCATTCTGCTTAAACGCATATGAATATGAAGATTACTCAAACTTCTCCGACATAGAATTCATTCAAATTAACTTTGAAAACCAGCAAGATTGGTATGAGAATTTATATGAAGCAATTATCTCAGATTCACTCAATATTCAAGATAAATATAAAAAAAGGTTTAATGCAAAACTAATTGTAAATTTTAAAGAAATTGAACCAAACTGTATTTTTAATGCAAGAATTAGAATCTCTGGTGACTGGAGAGATCACCTAAATGAAGTAAAGTCTCTGGCTTCAATGGATGTCTCTTTATCAAATGGAAATATTTTAGGAATTACAAAATTTAAGTTATTTCTCAAAAATACTCGTGGATATGCAAATGGTCAAAATGAAGTTTTTGTTTCAACTTTTTTGGACAGCTTAGGCTACCTTGCACCAAGAACTAGTCTTATGGAGGTAAATTTAAATGGAAGAAGTAATGACACTTTTATTTTTCAAGAAAAAAAAGTTAAAGAACTCATTGAATTTCAAAAATTTAGAGAATCAGCCATAATAGAGACAAACGAAGAGTTTTTTTGGGATTTCGAGAACGGCTCTGCGTTTGATAGTAAATATGTCTTACTCTTTGGCAAATTGGTGAACTTTTCTTGGGCAAGTAAAAGTTTAAATAATTTAGAAATTGCAACAGAAGCACTTCAAAAATATAATTTATCAATTCTTACTTCATCAAATCCAAAAACATCATTAAATTATAATTATTTAGGTGATAACCAAGCATATTTCTACAACTATGATCTAATCAACTTTGCTATAGGTGCAAAACACGGAATAACTAATCACAATAGAAGTTTTTACTTCAATAAAATAGACAATACATTTATGCCAATTTACTATGATGGCAATTCAGATTTTCTTTTATTTCCGGAGTTAAATATACGAGATGATTATTCAGATATTGAAAACCTTAAACTTTATGCCCCAGAGTTAATTCAAATAATTAATACATTAGATATAGATTTATTAGAACAAAATCTTAAAAACAATAACTATTTAACTAATCGCGCAGATATAAATCAACACATTATTGACATAACTAAAAATATAAATCAAATTTTTGAAGTTAAAGATAAATCTTTAGAAAATATAAGCCGTAACTATTTAAACTCAACAATCAATTATGGTGTAAAGCTTATATTTCTTGATTTTATTTATGAGGAAATACAAACTTGCAATCAATATATTAAAGAATGTGAAATAGTTGAAATTGAATTCAACTTAGAAAACATTACAGAGTTGTTAAACAAAGAAAACCATCATTTATTTGGAAACCAGCCTAGTGATTTTGAAAAATATGTAAATCCAAAATTGAATAAGAACAAATTAGTGATTGATGACTATGTGGAGATTATACAAATTGGAAATCCAGATGTAAAAATTCAAAATAATCAAATAAATATAAACATATCTTCAATTAACGATAAAGTTTTGATAAAGTCAGTAAATAATAAAGTTCAAAAATTTATAAACTGGAATGTAGTAGCGACATCATCAAACCAAAATTTTTCAGCAATTAGACAAGACAGTAATTTATTAACCGGTTGTATTACGTTTCATAATTTAGATTTTAAAAATGTCTCAATTTCCTCTGAAGGTATGAAGTGTGAAGATGCTGTTAATATTATAAGTTCTATTGGAGTTGTTGAAAGTATAGATATTAAAGACAGCATGTTTGATGGGTTAGATATAGATTTTTCAGAGATTATTATTAAAAATTTAAATGTTACAAATTCTGATAATGATTGTGCTGATTTTTCAAGTGGATCTTATATTATTGAAATTGCAATATTAAATAATTGTAGAGACAAGGGAATTTCAATTGGAGAAAAATCATCAGTAGTTGCTTCAGATATCAATGTTAAAAACTCTTTTATAGGAATTGCTGTAAAAGACAGCTCTATTGTGACAGTCGAAATATTTAACCCAAGTGAAGTTGAATATTGTGCTGCTGTTTATAGAAAAAAACAAGAATTTGCCGGGAGTATATTAAATATTGACAATTTCAATTGTGATGGATTTAACCATAGTTTTATTCAGGAGGGGTCAGTGTTGAATGTTAGAAACTAGGAAAGAATATAAATTTATAATTTCAAATAGCGAGCTTGAAAGTTTCAGGAAATTTAACAAGACAAATCTTGTAATTTTACACCAACCTAGGTACATAGAATCACTTTATTTAGATTCATGGTCTTTAGATTTATACAAAATGTCAGATGATTTAGACATTGATAAATTTAAATATAGGTTTAGAAAAGCTATCGATGGAAAAATCTATTCAGAAGTAAAAATCAACACTGCAGATGGTAAATTTAAGGAAAAAAAAATTACAGCCTATCAGAATTTAACACAAATAAAAAGTGCAGGTTACAAAAAATTGACATTGTATCCAGCTCTATATATATCCTATGAAAGAGAATATTACAACTTATCTGATTCAGTTCGAGTTACGATTGATAAAAACATATCTTATAAAAGTACGAGGTGTAGAAGTTTAGTAAATATAAATAAAAGAATAGAAAAAATTGTACTTGAATATAAATATTTGGATGATGAAACTATCGATATAGAAAATTACTTTTTTAAAAATCCCACAACTTTTTCAAAATATGTTGATGGGATTAATAAGGTCTATAAAGAGTGTTTTAATTTATAGTTTTTTTAAATAAATTACCACCATTTTTGTATTATTTTTCCAGTATTCAAACATGCCAAACATGAATTAGTTTTTTTGTAAGTAGTGATATTTGTATTTAAAAATATGATTAATGTGAAGTTTTTTTATTCTTTTATTTATATTTACTAAAACCCTTGTGGGCGCTACAGGATTTGAACCTGTGACTTCTTCCTTGTAAGGGAAGCGCTCTGCCAGACTGAGCTAAGCGCCCTAGAGGAGAATTGTATTATCAATTTAATTATTTACAAACTAAAAAATCATAATTATTCAAAAAATCTGTAGTAAAAAGTCTTAATAATATAATTCACACCGTCCCTTAATTTAATTTTTTTACCCTCTTCATATGATCTTGCGGTGTAATTAATGGGACATTCAATTATATTTAGCTTTTTTTTCAACAACTTAGCAGTTAACTCTACTTCTACACCAAATCCTTTTTCTTTAAGGTTCAATTCTCTTGATGCTTCTATTGGGAAAAGTTTATAGCAGGTAGCAATATCAGAAACTTTTTTCCAAAAGATAAAGCTAAAAAAAAGGGACATTATTTTATTTGCTGAGTAAGTTCTGTAATAAATATTATTTCTTTTAATATTTCCAATGAATCTGGAACCCAAAATTATATTTTCTTGATTTAATTTTGATATTTCAGTCATTTTCTTTAAGTCGCTAGGAAAATATTCAAGATCCGCATCATGAATTGCGACATGGGTACTATTAATATTCTTAATAGCTTCTTTTATTGCGTTACCTTTACCAAGATTTGTTTCAATATTTAGCAAACTGATATTGCTGTAATTATTAATTAACTCTTGAGCTATCTTTACAGAAGCATCAGTAGAAGCATCGTTAACCAATATAACTTGATCACAAAAGTTTTCGTTTATTAAATTGGTAACAGATTGTTCTATAAATAATTCTTCGTTATAAAAAGGAACAATGACAGTCAGTGTATATTCTTTCATATTTAGAGTGTATTGAGTACAGAAGCTACTCTGCTTATCTCAGCTTTACTTAATCCATTTGAAGATGGTAGCCATAGTATCTTGCCTTTTGTTTTTAGTGAATTGCTTAAGTCAGTCTTGGCAATATTTCTTAAATATTTTTGACTTGAAAGAGGTGGATAAGCATCTCTATAACCAATATTATTTGTATCCAATTTTCTGAGAATCGAATTTTTTAAAGTTTTATTGCTAATAAAGGCATCAACGAACCATGGAACTTCTAATTCGTCAAAATTAAGTATTTCTAAACTTTTAGACGTCATTTTTTCACTGTACTCTTTATGCATTATTTTCTTATTCTTTATGAATATTTCTAATTTATCAAACTGCGAAAGACCAAGTGAAGATTGTAAATCAGTAATCTTAAAATTTAATCCAAACCCCTGATGCCAATCAGACTTGTCGCCAGACCTGTTAAAAGTTTTTAGTTTAATAATCTGGTCATAAATTTTCTTTTTATCTGTTAAAACCATTCCACCTTGACCCATAGTTATTATCTTATGGGGAGTAAATGAAAGAACACTTACCTCTCCGAGAGATCCACACATTTTTGTCTTGTTATACTTTGAGCCTAAAGCATGAGCGGAATCTTCAATTAAAATTTTGTTGTTTTCTTTGCACCATTTCTGAATCTTTAAACCATTCTTAGTTCTTCCATTAAGAGGTACATAAATAACAGCGTCTATATTTTTTGTACTTATTAGTTTTTCATATGACATGCACATATTCATATCGTCATCGGTATCAATAATTACTGGTTCTGCCCCAGACCAAATAACTGCATTTATGGTTGCTATCATTGTTAAATTTGGAACTGCTACCTTTTTACCTTTTCCAATATTATTTGCAAGAAGAGCAAGATAAATTGCAATTGTTCCATTTGGTACTGCGATTGCATATTTTCTGTTTACAAAATTTTTTATTTTATTTTCTAACTCATATGTCTGCGTATGCTCAGTAAGCCAGCCACCAGAATCTATGTATTTTATGATTGATTTTTTATCATCTTTATCTAAATATGGTTCTACTTGATGTATGAATTTAGATTTCGACACGAGTTCTGTCTTTCTCTGGACCAAAATAAGGACCGTTTTTTATTTCAACAACAATAGAGTCTTCTTCTATTTCATACTCATGTACACCAAAGAACTGAAACATTATTTGTCCTTCATGAATTACATATGAATCAATCTTCTCTTTATTTTTTTTATATAGAGTACATTTGACTTTACCTTTTACAACAAAAATTCCTTCACAAGTAATTGTGGACTCTCGGCTGAATTCATTGTGATAATGAGGTTCTAATTTATGTCCTTTTTTATAGTTCCAAGTTCCAACTTGTAAAAAAGCATTGTCCCCTGTTAAAAAATCAAGACCTTCTTTTGCATGACTTGGGTCAAGGATTGAGGCATATAGGTCTCCTTCAACAATAATTTCTTTATATAATTTATCCATTAGTTGTTCTCAAGATACCATTTTGTTGTTTCACTTATACCTTTAGTTAGAGTCCATTCAGGATCCCATTTTAATATTCGCGAACCTAGTGACCCGTTTAATGTTTTTTTTGAGACACCTGTTGGCTTACTCAAATTATAATCAATACTTAATTGATAGTTAACAGAATTTTGGATCTCCTCAACAAGTTCATTTATTGAAATTCCTTTATTTACACCTACATTGTAAAAATTAAAACCTTTAAGATGTAATGAGTTTATCAACGCTTTTGCCCCATCCTCAACATACAACCATTCTCTTATTTGCGTTCCATCACCCCACACTTCAATAGAAGTATTTTTGTTCAATTTAGCATCACAAATTTTTTTTACTAGTGCACCTAAAGCATGAGATCTATTTTCTTCAAAATGATCATTCGGTCCAAACATATTTGACATAATTACATTTGTAGAATTCATTTCGAATTGTTTAAAGTAACTTTCACATAGGTTAATTAAAAATCTTTTTGAGTATGCATAATACATAACTGATTCATGTGGTCTTCCGTTAAATAAATCTTTTTCTTTATATTCTGTAACATTCTCAGGGTACACACAGTTGGATATTGGATTGACTAAGTTCTCAACTCTTTTTTCATTTGCAAATTTACAAATATTAATTGCTAGTTGTGTATTTTCTTCTAAAAGCTTAGCTTGATATTCATATCCATAGGAGACCCCACCAACAAAAGCAGCACAGTTAATTATGTAGTCGATTTCAGTGTCTTTAAATTTTGAGACTAAATCTTCGTAATTCATAAGATTAAGGTCAGCAGAATTTTTTACCTCAAGAATTTTATAAGCGTTTTCTTTCTGTAGAAGAGTTTTAACATTTGAACCAAGAAAACCCTCTGAACCTAGGATAAGTAATGTTTTAGTTTTCATAGTTGTAAGTTTAATTAATTATAGAGTATTAACATTACTGCATGGAGAAATTTGAGAAATCTATTACATATGTATTTACAAAAAGAATTGAATTAAAAGATTCGCAACTAGACACACCTAAGGAATTCGAATATTCTTATAATTTTATTAAAAATATTTACCCACAAACGAGATATATTGAAGCTGTCACGCCTACTAAAAAATCTTTATTACTGAAAGCTATTGATAAGTTTTTAAATAAACTGACAAAAGTTAGTTTTAATACAAAAAGCTATGTCAATTTTAATAATTTTAAAATCTTTAAAAAAACAGATGTAATAGTTACAACAAATCATGGAATATCTTCTTCGGTTTTGTTTTTAGTTATTTTTACAAAATTGTTTAATAAAAAATTAAAACTATTTTTAATAAACTCAGGTTTTTTTAATATCCCTAAAAATCAAAAATACATTCATTTTTTAAGGAAATTAGTAGTTAAATTATTTTTGAAAACACATACAAAAATATTATTTACTTCTCTTACTGAGTATGAATTTGCACTAAAAAATTATTCAAATTATTCTAAAAAATTTTATTATCATTCATTTTGTCTTGATGATAGATTCTGGTCTAAAAAAAGCTTAATTAAAAATCCACTTAATGTAGAAAACTATATTTTATTTGTTGGAAATAATGGATTCAGAGATGTCAAGATGTTGCTTAATATCGCTGAGGCTTTACCCGAATATAAATTTGTGTTTATTACAAAGCTATTAAGAAACTCTGAAATAAATCAATTAAAAAATATACATCTTGTAAATGGAGAAATTATGGACAAAGCTCTGAGTGATATAGACTTGAAAAAAATATATGAAGATGCATTAATTACAATAAATCCTTTAAGTGACTCATTAGTTGCATCTGGGCAAAGCGTCACTATGCAGTCTATGGCTGTTGGTACACCAGTGATTATTTCAAAAACTATTGGCTTTTGGGATAATTTTAATAATTTTAAAGATAATGAGAATATTTACCTTGTAGAGGAAGAAAATTTAAATACATGGAAGAATAAAATAAATTCAGTTTTATCAGATTCTTCCAACTTATTAAAGGTTGGTGCTAAAGGTAAACATTTGATTTTAAATAAATATCAACAGAGTGAATTTGATAAATTTTTACATAGTCATCTATCTAACTAATTATCATTTATCTTCTAATATAAAAAAATTATATCCGTATTTTTTATAGTTGATTATATTATCTTTAGTAACAACACATTTTTTATTTATCCAACAAGCTTCTGCACCATTTTTTGGAAAAACACCATAATATTTTCCTTTCTCTTCTGTATATTCAATGGTCTTTGCTTCTTTTTCAATTACTAAAACCGGATTATCTAAAAAATTAAAATAGTTAGTAATCTTGTTTAACAAAAGTAAATTTGAAACTAAACAAACTAAAAGAGCGTAGGTGAACATTTTATTTTTAACTCTTCGTTCATTAAAAACTAAAGTTAATGAAGCAACGAATACCATTAGAAAACCCACTCCAAACCTAATGGTTGGGCCAGTGTAAATCCAAAAAATAAGTAAAAATACAGAAAAAGATAAAAACCCAAGAGCTTCTTTATTGGGTTTAAATTTGAAAAAGATTATTAAAAAAAGAATAATAATTGATAAAGTTAATATAAAATTGAGCAAAACAGTTTGATTAATAACATTATCTGTCCAATTTTTGAACCATATTTCTAATGAATTGTAATTACTAAAGCTTCTATGAAATTCTTGGAGTTCTGCATATTCTTTTGTTATTAGATTTGAATTATGCCAATCTAACGATCTAATACAACTTAAATAAATAGGAAAAGCAAGACAGCTAGTAGTGAAAATATTTTTTACTAACCACAAGACATAGAAAAAGATTAAATATACAAATTTATTATTGAGCCTACGTTTATTCTTAAATAATAGAAATATCAAGAAAGGAATTAAAAGATATCCGGTGACTCTAAGTTGAATACAAAAAATTACAAGTAAAGAGACAAAAAGAAATTCATCACTGCTGATATCTTTACTTTTTTGAAAGATAGTAATACATACTATAAAAACTAAAATTGCAAAAGCAGTATCTTGTTTTCCTATAGCTTCGATTTCAAAATAACCATTTTTACCCCCATTAAATCCAAAGTTATCTAAAAATCCATATAAAGCAATAGTTGATCCGATTAAGAAGTACTTATTGTTTCCTCTTAGTATAAAAAATCCAAGAATATTAAATAAAACATTTAAAAAAATTAATGAGACAAAATGAAGATATAAAAAATTATTTTCCATCCAAAAATTAACATTTATGTACTCGATTATTGATTGATAACCAAACCTATCATGAAGATTAGACATGCCAATGACGATCTTTGAATCAAGTATCCATTTTTGATTATTTAAATGATACAAAGTTGCATCGTAGGCCAGGCCAGTATCATAACTGCTTAAAGACAATACGAGAGTATTAAAAATATTTAAGAAATTTAGTTTATTAAATGAAAATTTTTTTAATATTTTTTTTGAATTTATTAAAATTACAAAAAATATTATAAATTTAATAATGTCGCCCACCGGAAAGAAAAAGTTAACTAGTACTGTGAGATTTCCAACAACAAACAAGCCAATAATCGGGTAGAAATATACTACGGGAATTTTAAAGAATTCGTTACTTTTGTTGTTTTTAAATAATTTTGAGTAAGATAATTTTCCAAATGTAGAAATTATTAAGAAAATCAAACTATATTGTATTGCAACAATCATTACTTATATATGTTAATTTATAAAAAAAGAAACGTATTAATTTAAAATCTTTAAGGGTTTTATTTACTTACATAAATATTTCTATAGATGCCTATAGAAATAAAGACTAATAACAATACAAATACAAGTAATTGGAAAGTGCTAATTAAATTAACTTGTTCGACATAAATAATAAAATCTTGGTTTTGTATTGGTAAATTAAAACGTTCTGCTGTCGAAACAAACCCTCCATAAAGATCTACAAGTATTAAAAGCTTAAAGAAAATAAGCCCCAAAAAGCTTGTTGTAAAAATCTTTAGATATACATTTATATCTACAAAAGATTTTATCAAAGCAGTTAAATACTCTGGTTGAGTGAATGGAAGGACACGACCAAAAGAATTTTCTATGGGAGTAATTGCTAGTTGGGTGCCCCCATTTCCTTCAAAAAAGACAACAGAAATAAAGCCAAAAATGGAAAAAATGTATAAGTAGTTTTTAAAAAGTAAATAGTTTGTTTTTTTAAAAAATATAAGGAATTGAAATAACGCAAGTGGTACTAAATTTAATAAATACCTAAATCCGTAAGCTGAAGCAGTAGATTGCCACATTAGTACAATGCCAAAAATCTGAGCGTACGATATAAAACTTACTAAATAAAGCGATATATTATTTTTACTTAATTTCTTAAAATAATTTAATAATGATAACAAAAGGCCCAAAAACAAAACTGAGTTAAACCAAAACAAGCCAAACTCTTGGGTAAATAAAATTATAAATGAGTTTTTGACAGCATTGATAAAGAATTCAGCGAAGGTTTGATCATTAAAATAACTGGATACAAATCCACTGGTGTTGTAGACCGTCTCAGGATTTAATAAAATTTGACCGTATATCAATTTTGAGAGAGTTAAAAAGGTGGCAATAGATATTAGAGATGAACCCAAAAAATATTTATTAAAATAAATTTTCACCTTTTCATAACCAAGAAAAATATAAAGAGATTCTTTAACGATAAAAGGTATAAATATATAGTAAAGATGAACCCATTTTACGAGAACTCCTCCAAGTATTAAGATTGGTAGTAATGCGTAAAATATATTTTGTTCAGGATTTTTACAAAGCTTTAAAGATATATAAATAATTAACGAGGAAGTAAATATCTCATAAACTGGTGTCATGCTGTATCTCTCCAGCGCATAATACGAAACTCCACTCCCAAGTAAAACTATAAGTAAAAATATATTTTTTATTTCAGTATTAATTATTAAATTAATTTTTGTAAAGATTCTGAATGTTAAATATAAGTAAAATATTGAACTAAAGGAATAGAGTAATATTTTAAAATTAAATATACTTGAAGTGACAAATAATTTGTTTAATAGATTCCCAACATATATAAATGGTGAAGACAACAAGCCGCTTCCAACAAACCCAGATGGAGCTTGCTTGCCGTTAACATAGTATCTTTGATTAGGTTTTTCTTGAAATTGGTTATCATAGTCAAAATCAAAGTCTTCTGCAATTGTTTCAGCATGAGAATAGTAATCATGGTCATCTTTACAACAAGATATGTCTGAAATAAGTCTGTAGTCAACTTTGACAGATAAAAGTAAAACTGTTAGTACAAAGGTATAGCCGAGGAGTTTTTTCAACTACACCCTAGAGAGTTACCACAATTGAGACATTTATAACAAGATCCGTTCCTAATTGTAATATGTCCACACTCATTACACGCTGGAGCATCACCCATCATGTCACCAAGAACTTCTTGTACAGTAGCTACCGAATTCTCAGCTTGTTCTACAGGTGCAGTCTCTGTTTTAGCTACAGGTGCAGTCTCTGTTTTAGCTACAGGTGCAGTCTCTGTTTTAGCTACAGGTGCAGTCTCTGTTTTAGCTACAGGTGCAGTCTCTGTTTTAGCTACAGGTGCTGAGTTACAAGAGCAGTTTCCTTCTTTACACCCACAAGAAGAGTCATCTTTAATCAAGTTTTCTTTCGGCGGTACTTGAACAATATCTGTTCTATCTAAGTACTCTAAACCAAGTGCTCGAAATACATAATCAATAATAGAGTTACTCATTTTAATATTTTCATGTCCTTCAACCATACCTCTAGGCTCAAAAGTTTGGAAAGTAAACGTGTCCACAAACTCTTCTAAAGGAACCCCATACTGTAGTCCTTTGGAGACAGCAATTGCAAAACAACCAAGAACCCCTTTAAGAGTTGCTCCCTCTTTGGCAATATCAATAAAGACTTCACCTAGAGTACCATCAGGATACTCACCGGTTCTTAGATATACTTTATGACCAGCAATTCTTGCTTCTTGTGTCCACCCTTCTCTTCTCTCAGGAAGAAGGAATCTTGGTCTATTTACTCCTGCATATGCTCTTGAAGGACTGGTCCCTGGAGCAAAGTTACCTTGAATTAACATTGCTTCTTCTTCAAGGATTTTTGCTACTTCCGGATCTGATTCTTCAGAATCTCCATCATCAGAAGAGGAGGAAAGTGGTTGAGAAGCTTTAGAACCATCTCTGTAAATCGCAATTGCCTTTACGCCAATCTTTGCTGCTTCAAAATAACAGTCTTCGATATCTCCTACGGTTGCTTCATTAGGCATATTTACAGTTTTGGATATCGCACCTGATATGAACGGTTGGGCAGCTGCCATCATTCTTACGTGACCCATGTAGTGAATAAACCTTTCACCATCTTTACCACATTTATTTGCACAATCAAAAACATCAAGATGTTCATCTTTTAGATAAGGTGCTCCTTCAATTTTTTGTGTTCCACAAATATCTAAGTTGGCCTGAGCTATCTCATTTCTTGAGTAGCCAAGTGTTTCTAGTAGATTAAAATCAAAGGATGTGTATTCTTCTTCTGGAATTCCTAAGCCTTTTAATGTATCTTCACCTAAGACAAAAACATTAAATGCATGCTGAATTTCAAAAGCACCTGGAAGAGCGGCTTCAATTTTTGCTACATCTTCTTCGGTTAAACCTTTTTCCATTAATGATTTTTTATTTACGTATGGTGAATCTTCAAGAGACATTGAACCAATAACATAATTTATTATCTCGTTTACCTCATTAGAAGCATATCCGAGTGCATTCAGCGCAGGTCCGATCGACTGATTAGCTATTTTCATATAGCCACCCCCAGCAAGTTTCTTAAATTTCATTAATGCAAAGTCTGGCTCTACACCTGTTGTATCACAGTCCATGAGGAGACCAATTGTACCTGTCGGTGCAAGTACAGTAGCTTGGGCATTTCTGTAACCATTTTTAGTACCCAGTTCAACTGCTTCATCCCATGAAAGTTGGGCTGCAACTAATAAATCTTCAGGACACAAGTCTTGATCAATAGCTATTAAGTCATGACTTAAACCTTCGTAATCATTTGAGTCATATGCTGCTTTTCTATGATTGTTCATCACTCTAAGCATATTGTCAGCATTCTCTTTGTATCTAGGGAATGTACCGACAATGCCTGCCATTTCAGCAGATGCTTTATATGCTTCACCAGTTAACATAGCTGTTAAAGCACCAGCAATAGCTCTTCCTAATTTGGAATCATAAGCAATACCTTTTCTCATGAGTAAAGATCCTAAGTTTGC
>Ga0222715_10002639_pt1 | contig 16276 bp, 3 predicted proteins | sample C33_9DmetaG_FD_165056 | JGI IMG/M metagenome (GOLD analysis project Ga0222715, IMG submission 165056) | Estuarine water microbial communities from San Francisco Bay, California, United States - C33_9D | ecosystem: Environmental > Aquatic > Marine > Unclassified | place: USA: California... | reverse complement strand
TTCAGCCTTGAGGCTGGAGCATAAACAGAGGGAAACAATATGAATGAACAGATGGAAACGAAGGTAAATGAGCCCAGTTTCGCATTGGGGTGGCTATTCGCCCCCCTTGCAGTACTGCTGGCTTTTGCCACCACCAAGGTCGTAGGCATTGACTACGACCTCTCGTTGAACAACATGATGCCGATGCTCGTCGTCGCTGCCGCCAGTATGCTGGCCATCGTACCGCGCATGGTTCAAACTTCTCGTCCTGATCTTCCATCATCATCCATCTCCCTCGTGGTGTTGCTGGTTGCCTTCATCGGCGCCGAAGGTTTGTTCAACTTCACAGAAGTTGACGCCGTTGCAGCACTGATGTTCGCGTTGGTGTTGACCATCGGTTCCATGCTCGACCGTAGTGGTCGCCATGAATGGAACAGCGCCCTCACCTTTTCTGCCATTGGTTTTTGGCTTGGCATTGCTGCCGCAGCCAGTGCCATGGGTGACTTGCCAAGCACCTTTGAGCGTGAATCTGGGCAGTTGGTTTCCACCATGAACCTCGAACGCCAAGCAACCCTGTACGTATTCTTTGCCTACTGGACGATGGCGACCGCTGCCGGTCTCTTGGCTGGTGTGATGTCACGTGGTGTTTTGCACCCTGCAGGTCATGACGGATGGTTTTCCTTCATGGGCTATCACGACGGATTCAACCGAAAGGCTTTGCCGCTCATGGTTGCTCTTGGCGTTTGGGTTCTCGCCTTTGCTGGCTCGCTTTGGCACTTCAACTCGGTGGGCGTGGTCGACCAACTCGGTATTACAGATGAGGCAGGTTATCACGGCTACTACGGCTATTGGTCTGCCTTCTTCACCGGTGTCATCGCCTTGATCATCGCCGGCATGGTTGCTGAACGCTGGTTCACCCGCGCCATGCTTACGGGTTCAATGTGGGGACTTTACCTCGTCTCTTCTTGGTTTGAGTCCGGAATCTGGTACGCAGAGGAACTTGACGGTTCTTGGGGTGCCTTGATTTGGTTGGGTATCACCTTCTTCATTGGCGTAGCAATCTATTCCATCGCAAATCACGAAAAGTACGGTGGCTGGGCCAACCGTGGCGAGCACGAGCCCTCCCAAGCCCGCTTATTCATGCGTTCTCACGGCGCTGTAATGATGGTAGCACTTGCCTTCATCATCGGTCTTACCGTTCGTATTCAATGGTATGCTGTCCCTTCCATGAACGCCTTTGGTACCGGCCAATGGGACATGACCGGTGGTTCTGACCCGTGGTACATGAAGCGAGTCGTTGACTACATCCTTGGAACCAATGCTCATCTCGTCTACGATGCAGACCGTTTCTATCCAATTGGTGGCATTAATCCTCGTCCGCCTTTGTTTTCATGGTCGATGGCTGTTGGTGCCATGCTGCTCAAACCCTTCATCGCTAATCCTGATGATGCAGTTTGGTTCAGCATGCTCGGTCTTCCTGCAGTTTACGGTGCCCTGACAGTCTTCCCAATTGCCGCCATTGCAAAGGATCACTTCGGCAAGGGTGCAGCTGTTCTCGCAGCATGGCTTGTGGCCTTCATGCCCGCTCACGTCACGCACTCCACCTGGGCGTTGGCAGACCACGACTCCTTCGTGATGCTCTTCATCTGTGTTGGATTCATGTACTGGCTGCGGGCCGTGAAATACGCTGGCTCTGCGCGAATTACTCGTACAACGACAGCACATCCAATGTCCTTTGCTCGAGCGTTCAGAGATGTAGCCGTGCATCGTCAAGCAGCGATGGCCAATGCAATACTCGCTGGTGTTGCCTTCGGTATCGTCGCACTTGGTTGGAAAGGATTCGTCGTTGGACCTTCGATTCTCTTCCTGGCCTACGCACTCCAAGTAGCCCTCAACATGTTCCGTCGAAGAGATTCAACCACGCTCAGCGTGATGTTCCTCACCATGATGACTGTAACCTTCATGATGGCACTGCCCTTCTACGGACACCCACAGTTTGACCTCATCTTTGACGGCACTGGCCTGCAACCCTTCCTGTTCATCTTCGTCTTCACCTTGGCGATTGCCTTCGTGACGACCGGTTTCCGAGACAAGCCTTGGTTGCTTGTTTTGGGAACTCTCGCAGGATTGGCAACGGTCTTCTTTGTGATTTTGTATATCCTGAAAGCGTTGGAATTTTCCAATGCATGGGATGTTTTGTTCACGGGAAGTGGCTACTTCACGAAGACGAAGATTTTCGGAACGGTTGCTGAGGCAAACGCCCCCAACCGTGCCCAACTCTTCGCCTCCTTCGGCCCCATCACCTTCCTGCTTGCGCTCATCATGGGCGGTGGACTGCTTTGGAAAGGACTGCGCCATCGACAAGCCACATCGCTGGTGTTTGGTGTCTGGGTCTTTGCGGCTACCTTCATGGCTTGGAATGCTGCTCGTTTCATGTTCAATGCCACCCCAATCATGGCAATTCTCGGTGCCGCTGGTATCCTTGCATTCTGGCAATGGGCAGGATGGAGCGGATTGGTCCGTTCATGGAAGAAATTCGGAATACGCACACCTGCAGACCGAATTACTGCTGCACGCAAGGCCGTTTGGCGCACGCCACAATTTTCAGCGGTGTTCCTCGTGATGGTCATGATCTTCGGTCAGCAGGCCACCTACGGATTGGATTCTGCCATCCCAAGTACCTCCAATCAAGAAGCTGAGATTGACGAACGCATCCACAACATCGTTCCGGATATTCTTCGCTTTGACGGCTTGGGCTTCTCAATCCTCGACAGCAGTAACTACGATGGTCGAGAATACCTCGGTAGTTTTGGTTCATCCTTCAACGATAACGGCTGGAATTCAGCCTATGCGTGGCTGGCCGATCAAGATACAAACATGACCTACTCACAGCGCCCCGCTTTCGTTTCATGGTGGGATTATGGTTTCCAGGCGATGAATACTGGTCAACACCCCTCTGTCTCTGACAACTTCCAGTCTGGAATTCCAGCCACCGGTAACATGCTCCTCGCACGCAGTCAAGAAGACTTGACTGCAATGTTCATTTGGCAATTGGCAGAAGGTGACCGAGCCTACGCTACGGATGACGGGTTTACAGAATTCACACCCAAATTTGAGCGAATTGTAAAGGGATACCTCACCGATGCTCAATGGAATGATTTCGAATACATGCAAACGAATTATGATGAAAGCATGCTTGAATTCATTGAAGACCGCTCCTTCAAGGTCATCAAGACCAACAGGAACGTCGTGATGGCAGAAGGGTATCCATCAACTGCCGGTATTTTTGACACCGATAGCAACACCTACCGCATCTACAAAGACGGTGTTCCAATTCCGTGCACCGTTGAAGTTTCAACGACCTGTTTGGGTGACGAATGGACTTCACAAGACCAAGCAAACATCACCTTTGGTAACAACATCCGGACGGGTGAAGATACTGTGAACGGCCGTACCCACGTGATCTTTGGAGATTATTGGTATACCGAAGACCTTGTTGAAGAGTACCTTTCAGTCTCGACATCAATTCATCGAAAGAATGCACGTTTGGCAATGGCCACACAATTGCTGACCGATGCATTTGAGGCAAACGCCGATGCTACGATTCATGACCTTTACGCCGACCTCATCAACCTTGAAGGCCACTACACTGTCCAAGATTTCAACGGTCTACCTGGCAAAACTATTGACCGTGACCACGAAATCCGTTACTTCGCCATTGATGACCGACTTTACCCCCGGGCTGGCCGCTACACGGCCGATGCGAACTACAACCGCGGACAACCAATGGGTATTTTTGGCGCACCAACCATCCTCTCTGGACAAGATGTATCCACTTACATGGATGAAGTCTACGAGACAACACGTGGAGAATTCCAAGATGAAATGACCCGAGAAGAAGTGGACGAAGCCATGCAAAAGGACTTCCTGAACCAGCAATCTGGCGCAGATATTGACCCACTCTTGGTCGACGACGTTCGTGTTGACCACAATCCCGCCTTCTTTGACACCATGGTGGCACGAACCTATGTTGGCTACGGTGCATCGACACTCGGTGTATCGACCACTTCAGCAAACCCGCAACCTGCTCAGCACTTTGGGCAATCAGGTTCACCCGGCAGTATCTTGAACCAAGCTCTCCCCTTGCCCGGTGCCATGATGAACAATTTCGTCATCGCAAATTGGTACAGCGAGGATGCAAATGTTTCAATCCAACAGACCAACACGCTTGTGAAGATTTTGAAGTACTACCCCGGCGCAGAAATGAGCGGTCAAGTGACCATGAGCGACAACGGTGAGGGCTTGCCTGGTGTTCGTTTGTTGATTGAACGTGACGCCTTCTCTGGAGAAGGTCCAGAAGACCTTGACGAAGATACTTATTGGGTCCCAATCGGCTTCGTTGATGCAGATGATGATGGTAAATACAGCTTCATTGTCCCTGCAGGACGTATTCGAGTCACTGCCTTCGCCGGTGATTACGACCCAGTAGCAACCCGTGACCAAATCCGTGACGGCTCTTACGCAGACCGTTTGGGCGATATCTTGACCGATACCAACGAGAACCGTGAGATCAACCAAATCACAGCGCTTTTGGGCAATGTTGCAAACATGACTTGGCTCGGTGAAACTCAGTTGAATGTCACTGGTGACCAAGCCGACCGTATATCAGACATCACAGAGCCGGTGAACCTTGCAATCCAAAGCAGCGGTGTTTCCGGAACAGTCGTATGGAGCGGAGATGAATCCTTTGCAGGCGACCCTATTTCGGAAACCACCTTCATCCTTCGAAACATCTGGTCCATGACTGACAATTACACCGTCCAAACAACAAGCGGTAGTTTCACCAGCGATGAATCACGAATTCTTCAGGGAACTGGTGAAGCAACCTTTGCCGAAAACGGTACCTTTGACAGCGAAGGTATTGCCATCGCTCGGAACTTCATCGGAACATTTACTCGAGACATCGGTAACGATCGCACCTTCTTTGCCAACGGCACATGGGACGGTTACGGAACCATTGAAGCATCTTGGACCGAATCCGACGATATCGTGAGCTGTGAATTTGACAACGATTCACTTCCGACCATGCCAGCTAACGAAACCTTCTGTTTGGTTGACGATACAGGCGATTTGCCAATCTACAGGTTAGAGGGCGAAGTCAACGCTAGTGGTACCTTCACCTCAGAAGGAACCAGTGTACTTACTCGTACCTATGGTGATTATGAAACAGGCCAAGGAGAAACCATTGAAGGAGCAGGTTCCTTTGCAGGTATTGGTACATTCAATGGAACTGGTCTCTTTGTCGGTATCGGGTCCTTCTCGGGCCCAATGGTCGAACCGGGTTCATTCTACAAGACGGGCTTGCTTCCGGGAACCTACAACATGATTGCACAACTTGACAACGGAAAGGAAGTTCTTCTCCCAGACCCAGTTGAAATTGGTATCGAAGCAACATATGACTTGAGCATGAACATGCCTGCTGCCGTCTTTGAAGACGTTCTCAAGGACATGCATGACGAAGTTTTGGCCAACCAAACGATTGAATTGATTGACGCCGACCTCGGTGAAGAGTACAAAGTTCTCATTACAACCGATGAAAACGGATCATTCAGTTACGGACCGATCGCGAAGGGCCAATACTACTACCGTGTTGACGTTGACCAAGATGGATGGTACGACATGAACGCATCAGCACTCGTGGGCGATGATATTACCAACATTACGATTTTGTTCAATGTCCCAGATACTGCTGATTTGACCCTTAACTTGGTTTCACCAGTTGACCCCTTGACCCAAGAACCGATCTTTGACGTGACAAATCGTACCATCACCTTCGACAACACAGCCGGACTCCTCGATCCAATCAACGTTACATCCGACGAAAACGGTGAGATTTACGTGGAATTGTTTTACGGTGAGTGGGACATTCGAGACGATGTCAATCCAGACTTTGTTCTGTTTGACCAAATCAACCTCGATGTAGGTGATGATGAGGTACAGCGAGAAGTTACCTATGCCAAGGCTGCATACGTGAACGGTACGATACGAAACCACCAAGTCTTGGAGGGCTACGCTACATGGGAAGAAACCGAACCAGACCGATTCAACACGTCTGAACCGACTACTGCATTGACGATTGACTTCCGTGCAGGTAACCTTGAATTCTCAGCAGTCACCGATTCGAGTGGACAATTCTCGGTTCGTGTTCCTTCCGGATTTGACTACCACATGACTTCACAACGGGCATTTGAACCCATTGGATACGGTCAGTTATTGACCGTTGAATCAGGTAATGACATCGACATGGGCATTATCTACGCAACCACCTTGGTGACAGTGCCTGGTGTGGTCTACCTCTACGACAACACGTCCCGCTGGGATAATTCCCTTCCACGTTGGGAAGCCCCGGTCGTGATGGCAGTCAATGAAGACGGACTCGAATGGAGAACTGATGCAACCGACAACGGCGAATTCGTGTTTGCCTTGCCATCGGGAACATGGGACCTCAGCATGGAAGATGAGTTGCTCAATGCAACCAGTGTGACAGGTATTGATGCAAACTTCTCTGCGACTTCAGAACTCTCGCAGCAGGAACTCTTTGTTCATCCAGATGCAATTGAATTGACCATGAATGTCTTCCTTAATTCTGACGAAGATGGTACCTTTGCCAATGGAACAAAGGTGACGCCTGATTTCCACATGCGTCCAATGGATCAAAACCGCGAATCAATCTACTTCACCTCAGAAGACTACACTGAAGATGGAATCATCACCGTTTCTCTGATTCCTGGTGGTTATGATTTGCTCTTCAACCGCACAACTGCTGATTCTGAGAACGCAACCGATTACGATTTGATTGGAGAGATTTTCTTTGATGCGATTCAGGTTGGATTGGAAGCCTTTGATGAACCGTTCGAAGTCCCATTGCGTAACACCTACCTCGTCAATGGTACCCTTTCGAATGTTTCAGGAGACGGTATTGCCAATGAATTCCTGCTTTACAACGAAGCAGACGAACAATGGTTCAATGTTGGGTCTGACGAAAACGGTAGTTTCGCAGCCTATGTGCCTGCAGGTGAATGGTTGATTATTGTCGCACCCTTCACTCAAGACAACGCTACAGAAACCCTGCGTCAGCCCTTGACCGTTGATGCTACCTCCGACCGTCTCGACCTTGACCTGCAAACCAATGAAAGCGTGCATGTCACTTTGCAACTGAAGGAATTGCTCACTGAGTCACTCCTTTCAGACATGAGTGTCACGGCAGTGAGCCATGACGGGTACGGCAACATTACCTTTGAGAGAACCGATCAAAACGGAAATTCTTCTGAAATGATGATGCCTGGAAGTTGGAGCCTTTACTTGAACCGCACCGTTGGAACAAAAATGTGGTTCATGGACACAAGCGATCAACCATTCACGACCGATGATGCTGACAACAATACGTTGATTCTCGATGTGAATTACGCTGCCTTGGAAGTTGAAATCGGAGGGAAGATTTACTGGGACCTTGACAACAACAGTCTACCAAGCATGGGCGAAGGCATACCCGAGATGAACGTCACCGTACAAGGTGACAATAACTCCGCTTACTCCACCGTTGTTCAAAGCGATGGGGAAGGAGTATGGCGTACCTTTGTGCCAATTCGAGATGTCTACAACGTATCGGTTACAAAGGACGGGTTTGAGACCGTTTACTACGAAACTGACAACACGTCTGGATACATGGTTCTCGACAGCCCTGACTCAAAGGACATCGAAGTTTCAGCTGGCTCAGTCCAGGTGACTGGAACCGTGACCGACCAAGTCGATGCTTCTCGTCTTGTCGGCGCATCGATTGTGCTCTATCCTGCTACAGGTATCGAGAGGGATGTCATTGAACTCACTGGAACCGTGGTGGATGATGTGCTTGAATGGAATGCAGAAATCCAACCAGGCGAATGGATCGTAGTTGTTACAGATGCAAACCCCGGGTTCAATGGTGGCGGTGTCGCTATTGGTATGCTCGATGCATCAGTGGCTAACGGCGGTAACATCTCCATGGTGATGGCCCTAGGTGGCTATGTTGAACTCGCAACTTCATGGAATGATATTGCTCAGCAGAACCACCACGCTGGCTCAGAGGATGCAGAAGGAACAGCAATGCTCCAAGCGCCCGTTGACATCGAAGTTACCTTTGGTGAAATGAGTTGGATGATGGATGTTCCTGCATCTGGAACACTAACAAAGTTGCTCCCAGAAGGCAGTGTCGCCTTTGACAGCGAGTTCGTTACCGTGCAGCATGAATACGCACTTGAGATGGAATACTACGGTGGACAAACTGCAAACGTGAACGCAGACTCCACGATTTCAACCACGTTGAACTACAACCGTCGTGTCAATTCGGACTTGGTCTTGGAATACAACAACGCATCTCTGGTCAATGCAACGTCTGTGGACATCGCAAACCCAGAAGTGTTGGCTCGTGTAACTTCAACCAATGCAAGTAACTACGATGTCATCACCTTTGACATCGATGTGACATACAACGGTACTGAAGTGATGGATATCTTCTCGGTATCTGCTGAAATGGGTCTCGCACAAGATTCTGGACTATGGACCGTTGAAGTCTACAATTCATCGAGTGAACTCTTTGAAGACAGCGTCGCTGTGAGCCTCGGAATCGGTGATAACGAAACAACTGCTGTTGCTACTGCAACAGTGACCGTTCGTGTTACACTGCCTTCGGTGGAAGAAGCATGGCATCTCGATGATGCACATCGTGTCACCCTGCGTATGGAGAGTGAACTTGGTGAAGCCAGTCAATCCTCTGTCAAGGTCATCGTGCCCCAAAACTTCGGATTCAGCATTGGCGAGGCTACAGAGATTGTTGGTCTTTCACCATTGGTGGAGCGTAAGTTCTCCTTTGCCGTGACCAATGATGGAAACGGTCAGGATACATTCAAGATCGAACTTCTCGAGAGCGGTGTGCCAGCAGATTGGTCCGTAACCCCAATGAATACCAATCTCACATTGGCTAAGGGTGAAACACGAACACAACAGTTCTCGGTCTTTGCTCCAGCATCCTTTGCTGATGGTGAATTTGATTTGACCGTCTATGTCATTGGCAGTGATGAAGAACAAACTGAGGAAATTGATGTCACCATCCAGTACGCTCAGATCAAGCTCAAAATTGACCAAGGTGCCATCGTTACTGAGTCCAACCAAGTTGCTGGTGAACCAGGAAACGTTGTCGTTCCCGTTCAAAACCTCGGACTGCTTGATGCTACTTCGGTGATTGTCTATCTCACACCCGATGGGGAAGCTGAACGTCAACAGACGATTTCCGTCCCTGCTAACAGCACTGTGAATGCAGTCTTTGGTGACATTACACAATCTCAAGGAACAACTCGTTACGATATTCGTGTCGAGGTAGCAGGCGAGGAAGCCAATAACGTAGAGGATATTTCCCCTGACAATGGTGAGTTTGATTTCGGTATTGAATACAATACTGCTACTTCCGCAGATGGCGATTCAATTTGGCTCACTCTTGCTATTGTTGCACTTGGTTTGCTCGTAATCTACGGCGGTGTGCGTACTGCACGCAGCCGTGGTGGAACGAAGTTCTGATGTTCGTTTTTGTTTGGAAAAACAAACAAGGGTTCTTGTGCCCAACATGGTAGAGCGAAAGCCATGGAGGGGCTTCGAGATGTTGAATACCTTCCAGAGCCGACGGATAGGAGCATCGTATCTGCTGTCGATCCAACTGTTCTTGACTTCCAAAACGAATGGCGCTCTGAAGTCATGGGTTGGGCTCCTGTTCAAGTGGAGCCCATTGTGCGGACCAACCGTTCCCGCAGGACCATCACCGGAATGATTGCCTTTGCAGTCTTTGTTTCTATCAGCCTTCTCGCTTGGCAAAACCAATGGCTTGTCGTCACTTTACCACTGCCAGACTCGGAATGGGCCTACGAACAAACAGACATTCGTACGTTGCAAGATGAAGGTTGGAGTGGAGAGGGTGTGCGATTGTGCATGGTCGATACGGGTATTGACGTGACACATGAAGCCCTTTTGGATGTGAATGTAATCTTCAAAGACCTCATTGGTACATCAGTAACACCACTGGATTACGGGGTTGTTGCCCACGGGACTCTCATGTCTGGAATTCTCCTCGCAGGTCAGCATCAACAGGGTGCTGCACCCAACGTGACCTTTGCCATGGTGGCTGCTCTCGAAGATAACGGGAACGGAGAAAACGTGGGATTGGACTCCGATGTGGCTGATGCAGTGAAATGGTGTCAATTTGAATTTGAGGCAGACATTATCTCACTCTCGCTTGGAGGAACCTCTTCGGTTGAGGAAAACCAAGAAGGAGCATCTGCTTCTGCTGTACGTCAAGCGACCGACGCAGGCGTATATGTTGTGGCTGCAGCAGGAAATGATGGTCAGGATGACGATGGCGATGTCGCATCACCGGGGAGTGTCACGCTTGCCATTTCAGTGGGAGCGACACAACAATCCGGAGAAATTTGGGAGAACTCATCTGTTGGTGGTCCAACCACAAGAACAGGTGACCTCCGTTTGAGCCCACATCAAAAACCTGAAATTGTTGCGCCAGGGCAACGAATTATCAGCACAGGTGGTTCCAATTTATGGTATTCGAGTAGCGGGACATCGGATTCAACCGTCTTTGTTGCTGGTGCCCTTGCACTGATCCTCGAAGCGAATCCTCACCTCAAATCTCAGCCTGAGGGAAATGCCTCATGCCTCATCGATGTCAAAGAGGCATTGAAACAATCAGCCCTTTCCAACGATGCGTCAGGACACGACGAATACTTCGGGTATGGCTTCCTCGACGCAAAAGCTTGGATGGAGCAATCCCGACTCATTTCGGACTGCTGAGTGATATTTTTCTCTAAAATCTGCAGCAATTTGGTGAAAAATATGCGGCAATTTTACCGCTTTAAGGCCTTATTCGCTGCGATTATCGCTGTATATCGGGGAATAAAGTGATACAATTAGATTATTTTGATACCCTAGGGGCGGCAATTGAGGCGCAGTATTATATTCGTCCCGTTCATGGGGGATTTAGGAGACTTGACTATGTCCCGGAATTTGAAAACGAAATCTGTATCGCTCATCATGTTGTATCTTGTATCCATCGTGATTGGAATGGCTGCCGTCCCTACGGTCCAAGCAGTCAATGAAACAACACAAGGAACTGTCACGGGCACGGAGACCTGGACTGGAACAATGAATCTTCAGGGTGACGTTACGGTCGCTGAAGGAGCTAAACTCATCGTCAACGCCGGTACCACAGTTAACATTCCCTACGGTAAATTCATTGATGTTGAAGGGGCTATTTGTATCGGCGATGTTGCTTGTGGTGCCAGTGCAGGTTCATCCTCAAGCAAGGCTCGCTTCGTCTGGCAAACACCTACGGACTATGACAAGGTTGGCCGATGCTTGAGCAACCAATCCAACGTACTCAACAACCCTGACGCAGCCTGCGGGTCCGGTATGATCATCCGTGACACGATTGACCAATCCATCACCTCCATCAACTACGCACACTTTGAGAAGGCGTACGGATACCCAATCTACGTGCCCAGTCTCCAATCAGTCCAATACGGTGCCTTGGTATTTGACGGGTCGAGTACCAATGCAAACGGTCTGAGTTTCACAGATATCAACACATCCAACGTCATTGGCGTTGACCTGGCATCTCCTGTGATTACAAACTCTGAATTTGAACTTGGTATTGATGGTCAAGGATACGACGCCGCTGCCGTGCGAGCATACGGTGCGGGTGCAGGTATCATCTCAACCTTCCAACTCAAGACCTCAAGTTTCACTGGTAACGATGCAGATTGCGGCCAACAAGGTGGCGGTCGTGCGGTGATTTACGTTGAGGATTCCTACATCGACATGGACGACCTCACCATCGATCAGAATTCCTACGGACTGCTCTTGAAATCAAGTTCAGGCAGTCTTACCAATTCTGATATCAACGTCAAATGCAACGCCATCGACACGAACTCATTGAAAACAACCGGTTCAATTGAGCACACCCTCATCGTCAACGACAACACGATCGAAACCGAAGAAGGTGCTGGTCTCACCGCCTATGATGGCGCAAAGGTCTACGCTGCACGCAACACCATCAGCGGGGCCTCAGAAGGTTCAGGTGTTGGTATTCGTTCTTCAATTGTTGAACTCCACGAAAATTCAATTGGTCCAGTTGGCGGCTGGAACGGCATTTGGATCTACGGCACATCTGATGTTATCGCAGAAAACAACACCATTGAAAGCACGGGCAAAGAACCTGTTCTCATCGGTGAATATCACTACCAAGATTCTGGATGGCAAGTTCCAGCACCAAGTGCAGCCCGCCTTTATTTGGCCAACAACATGATTCGTGAGAACACAGGAACATGCAACTCTCAGATGTATAACGGTGACTTCCCTTGCCCTGCAGTCCACGTGTTCCGCTCTTCTGCTACCATCGTTGATAACACAATTTCAAACAGCACGGGTGATATTATCCGTGCCAAGGGATCGATTGTTAACGTCCAACGTAACACGGGCTCTACGGCATTCGGATTTGCCGGTAATATCAGTGTCCATGATGACAATTACGGTAACAAGTACGGTTCCATTGCCTACTTCTCAGGGAATACTTGGACCGGTGTTTCTCAAGTTTACAACGTAACAGAATCCCGAATGACGGTGCAATCAGAACAAATACCATCTCCAGGTAACGGAGAATTGTACCCCGTCAGCATCAGTTGGCTCGGTGCAGAATGTCCTTACGTTCAAGATGAATGTCTCAAACTCCCCGGTACAGTCAGCATGCCGCCAGCTCAAATGCCCTTGGCGCTTGAATTGATTGACAATGCAACGGTCTTCTCCTATGCGGATTTGCAAAATTTCGACTCCAGCATGATTCATGTTCAAAACCAAAACACAGCATGGGGTTCGCAAGTTCGCGAGGGTGAACTCGTGCGGTACCAGGTGAAAGCCAAGAATTCCAACGTTGCAGGAGCAACAGTCGTGATCAAGGATTCGACTGGATTGCCACTCTACGAATTGACAACGGACGCCTTCGGTTTTACACAACAAGTTTCTCTGCCATCAGATTTCTTACTTGACCGTAACTGGAATCACCAAGTTGGTGATAAAAATGCAGCCATACCTGGTTCAAACGATGGAACAGGCCAAACGATTTATGTTGATGAAGATTCATGTGCAGATGGAATCGACAATGACGGTGACACCTTCATTGATGAGGCTGACACTACGACCAACGACGGTTCAAACTGTGTTGGTGGCAACCGTGAAATGCCATTCTACACCGTTGAAGCCTTCAAATTCGGAAGCGGTACCAAAGACCTCTCATATGTTCTTTCTGGCCCAGTTGATGACGTCATCAACCTCGATAACCTGCGACCCGGTGTGACGGTCAACGAAATTGATGGCGCATCATTCGCAACCACAGTTACCTTGACCGGCCAAGCATGGGATGGTGCTAAGTGGCCCTACGCCAACGATAATACGGCGAATCAGAAGCAATTCGGTTTCATTGAAGATGTTGAAATACAGCCACCAGGCTCTTCTGAGTGGTATTCAGCCTCCGATATGTCGGGATCTAACGGCGACATTACCATGGCGAACCACCCGTACAAGGAATGGGCCTTCGACTGGGATATGTCTGGCCACCCCGAAGGGGAAAGTGATGTTACCTTCCGTGTACGCTCCTACGATGGTTTGGATTATTCACCCATCGAAGTTCGTCAATACAAACTCAACCTTGTAGCACCTACCATCCTTGTTGATGTGCCATCTACTGGCAGTTCACATTCTACTGGCAAAGTCTTGTTCCAAGGTACGGCATTTGACCCGTATCAAGGTACTTCTGGTAGTGATATCCAACAAATTTGGTTCAACATCGTTGGCCCAGGAACCACGCAACGATTCGCTGAAATCGGTTCCACAAGTTGGGCATATGAATGGGATGTTTCTGAGTTGCCTTCAGGAGAATACACAGTCACGATTTGGGCTGCTGACAGCGACTTCTGCATTGACAATGAGTCCCAATGTATCGTTGAGACCCGTGTCCTCAACATCATCAACGAAAACACACCGCCCAATCTCCAACTTTCATGGATTGGCTCGGCAGACCAATTGACTGGAGGCATCGACGGCGATACAATTCGTGCCGAGACTGATACAAAAATCATCGGCGTTGCCAGAGATATCGGTGGACAGGTGACGAGGGTCGAAATCGAGATTGTCGACCTCGCCAATGGTTTGACCCTCAACAACGGCCCATTGCCGGTGACATCGTTCAACCCTGATGGTTCATGGATCGCAACTTGGGATACCTCAAGACTGGTTCATCAGAATGTCTACGAAGTGACTGTTCGCGCTTATGACGGTGAAGATTACTCTGCGGATACAGTGTGGCGTATGACCATCAACAACCCACTGGACGCGGAGAACATTGACCCTGTCTTCAACGAGACCGGTTGGGCAGGGTCGCTAACCATCTTCTGTGATACCAAGTCAAATTCCTTTGACCGATGCGGTGGAGGTGCTTCAATTGATTTGTCGTCCTTCTTTTCAGACCCAGATGGAAGCGGTGACCCTAACAACGATCTTGAGTTCAGCGTCTTTGACGATGCGAGCACCATTGAAGACGACTTCTATGGAGATTTCATGCGTATCAATCGAGTGACTGGTGTGGCAACCTACGATCCAATGGATTACATGGCGCAAACCACCAGCCAAATTTCCGAATGGTCACTCAACGGAGTGATGTTCTACGCGCAAGATGACCAAGATTCAAGGGTGTATTCACTGAAGGTCAATTTCCTCGTACGTGCTATTACATTCAGTGCGGAACGTGTTGATACTGGCTCAATTACCCCAACTGACCCTGCAACATTCCAAGGTGAAGGTCTACCCGGTAGCCAAGTCATCATCCGCTTTGCAGAAGGAAATGCGAAATTGAACTCTACCCGTGTTCTATCTGATGGTACCTGGTCAATGGACTTGACAAGCAGTCAACTTGCAATTGAAGGTTCCTCTGCAGTCATCTTTGAGATGGACGGTCAGACATTTAGCTTCGCTGGACAGACCGAGGATGCCGAATTCTCAATCAACGTAGCAGGTTCGGACGATGGTGATTCAGGAATGCTCGGAATCATTCTCATCGTCATAGCTGTCCTCGTTCTGCTTGCAGTCGGTGCTTTCTTCTTCATCGAATTTGAAGAAGTTCCCGATGAAGATGAGTTGACAAGCGACGATTCTGTTGCTGAGGAAGACCCATACGCTTGGGCAAAGGCCAAGCAAGCGGCGGCTATTCCAGCACAAGAGACACAGGTGAGCCAAGTTCAGGAAAGCGCCGCCGCAGCACCTGCTGCAGCTCAGCATCCCGGTTGGTTGTGGGACCAGACTACGAACCAATGGGTTCCTGACGCTAACTATCAGCCCGAACAGTGAAGATCACATCGGGGGCTCATTCAATGGCGGTTCAACCTAAGCCAGGTGTGCAGGAGCGAATCCTGTTGCATTTGCTTGATTACTCGGATTTCCTTGATAGCATTGAAGTTCCCTTTGCCCTCTCGCAAATGGGCATTGCTAACGCCGTTGCCATTGCCCGTTCAAATGTCCCTCGTGCAATTGCGGGATTGAAAGACGACGGCGTTTTGGTGGAGCGCCAAGCCCACGTCAAAGGTGTATCAAGAAAACGAAAAGCGTATTTTTTGACCGACAGCGGAACAATCCTCGCAGGGGATACATGGGAGCGACTATCAGAATATCCCGTTCGTTGTATTCTCGATGACCAGCCTCCTATTGACACCACATTGGGTGGGGCAAAGTCCGTGCTGCCCTTTGAGATGCGACCCGTTGATATCCTCCGTTACATCGATGAACACGGGTGTCTTGACTCGCGTACGCTCTCAGCAGACCTCGTTGAACGAGACCTTTCAAAGCATATTGAGAAACAACTCGTCACATCGCTGGCGGATTTGCCACGCTTACGTCACTTCTATGGAAGAGAAACTGAATTGGACAACATGGTGAATCTGCTTGAGGCTCGAGCAACGACACTCCTCATCCCCGGTATTGCGGGTATCGGTAAAACAACGGTGGCATCGAAACTGATTGAACGCTTCATGCATCGACGCAATCTCCTCTACCACCGATGTCAGGATTGGGAAGGTTCTCGGTCATTTTTTGAATCAATTGCTGATTGGCTCTCCAGCATGGGTAATTCGGATTTTACAACCTATCTTGCTGCCACGCCCAT
>Ga0222715_10002637_pt1 | contig 16276 bp, 16 predicted proteins | sample C33_9DmetaG_FD_165056 | JGI IMG/M metagenome (GOLD analysis project Ga0222715, IMG submission 165056) | Estuarine water microbial communities from San Francisco Bay, California, United States - C33_9D | ecosystem: Environmental > Aquatic > Marine > Unclassified | place: USA: California... | reverse complement strand
GATACCAAGACTTTTTATACTGAAGGTTATAGGATAGATCAGTATCCCCGTGTTATCAAACTAAAGAAAGAGGAGGAACAATAATGTTAGGCATTGCAGATTCAGTTATCGGTGTAGCCGGTAAGGTACTTGATAAGTTTGTAGAAGACAAAGACCTGAAGAAAAAACTGGAGCATGAGCTTAAGACACAAATGGTATCCCTTGACCTTGCTCAAGCACAGGCAAACATTGAACAGGCAAAGCATCCCTCCATCTTTGTAAGTGGAGCTAGGCCAGCTATCATGTGGGTATGTTGCTTTGCTTTGATGTGGCAGTTTATACTGGCACCTGTGCTAAGTTGGGGGCTTGCTATCTGGTATCCCATAGTAGAACTACCCGCACTGGATACACAAGCTTTGATGACACTTCTGCTTTCTCTTCTAGGACTTGGTGGTATGCGTACAGCAGAGAAGTGGAAGGGTGTTGCTAGAAGTAATATGAAATAATGGCTCTTAACGAGAAGCAAGAGAAGTTTGCAGAGGCTTACGTTCTGCATCGTAATGCTACTGAGGCAGCAAAGGCTGCTGGTTATTCTGCCACATCAGCAAATAATCAAGGCTATAGATTGATGCAACTGCAAGAAGTAATTGATCGTGTACATGAACTTGAACAACAGCTTGAAACAGATGTTAATGTCATAGAAGAAATAGAAAGTCAGTATACATTTGCCAAAGCAAACGGACATACCAACAGTGCTATCAAAGCACTTGAACTATTGTCCCGTATTCGTGGTTCTAATAGTGATAATGGTTTGTCTATGGACAAAGACACACTAGAGACTGCTATTGTTGGATGTTTAAATGTACTGGGAGAAGAGAAAGTTGTACACCTTTTATCTAAATGTGACTTTGCTAGTACCTTATTTGAAGAAGATGCTGATGAGGATGCAGAAGAACCGCTTGAAGACAGTGAAGAGGAAAATTCCCTACTGGTAGAGTAAAAAAGAAGGGCTAGGAGAGCCACTGAGTAGCCTTCTCTAGCCCTTCTGGTAGGCATATAGCCCAGAGGTACTGATTCTTCTGTATGACGCTCCTAGCTCGTTACAGAGGATATTGATTTATTTACCTGCTCTTTCGCTAGGGACAGGAGGATGTGTTCCATTATGCATAGAGTATAGTCTGTCACAATCTTTTTGTAGCCGTTGTACATGCGTAACAATCTCTGCCAGTTGCATATGATCACGTCTGAGGTTCTCTGGACTTGCCATCTTAGCAAGAATACTTATCCTTTGTTCTTGCGTTTCAGTTGCAGTTATTAACTTATCACTTCTAGCATCCATCTTACGAAGACGTTGCTCAACATCCTCTAGTTTTTCCACCAGTTGTTTAATCTGCATCTTAGCTACAGCACTGGCTCCTGCTACACTGAATAAGATACCAGCAATAGTTACAACCAGACGTACATCAATTCCACCTTCCATACTAACCTCCTTGTTATACGTTAGCAGGACCAACAATTATAGCTGTTAATATTACTACTATAAAAAATATAATAAATGGACGACCTGTCATTTACTTATAGCTCCATACCCATGGACGAGGGTGATGATCCCCATCTTCCATTGTATCCAGATGTATGAACCTACGCTCAAACATGCCACGTTGAGATACACCTATACCCTTAAACTCGTGTATGATAGCAAGACGTAGTAGTTTAAAAGCTTCGTGACCACCTACTACAATATCAGCAGCCCTGCCATAGATATGTGCAGAGTTAGGTGAGCCACCTATTGTAGTATTATATGCTATGTCCCTGTATCCTGAAGATATAATCATTGGGTTGTCGTAGTCTTTTCTTAAACGAATGAGCCTTTCCATAAACTCTTCGTCCATGTGGCACTCTCCAGTACCCTTACAACGCATCTCATCTTCAGTAAAATGTTCCCAGTTAGCCACTGTTCGTCCTTTCTTTTAGTCAGTAAGGTCTTCTATTAATTCTTCAAGACCAACATCAGGTCTTACTACTTTAGGCAATGCTCCAATAGGAGTAGTATTTCCTATAGCTGTTGCTATTCTTTTAGGACTTCCGCTTCCAACGGCTGTAATTAAATCTGCTGCCTTAGAAACAAGAGGACCGCCTAATGATGTTATTGGATCACGACCATATTTTTCCGCCCTTAGTGCATCTATAAATACATTACCATATCCAAGAATATTACTTTGAAGTAATGCCTGAAGTATCTTTTCATAAATATCTAAATCATCATACGGACTTTCTTCTTCACCATATCTAATTCCATTCTTCAATGTCATTGTTGCAAGTATAGCTCCGGTAAGAAGAGTCCATGTCATTGCCCATTTAGCTGCGTCACCTATATCAGGCAATCTACCTTTAGTAAATATTGGTTGTGCAATTTCTTTGTAGAAACGCATACCAACAGTATTACCAAATGTTATCATAAATCCTTTAAGTAATGCGGCAAAAGACCAGTGAGGATCAGACATCCACAGAGGTTTGTTAAGAGGGTTAGGGGTCATGATAACTTCATCTACAGTTTTACCCATTGCCTGAGTTATTATATCAGGAGGTGCAACCATAGGCTCAGTAGATACGCCATATTTTTTTGCACCACTATACTGATCTGCCCACTCCATAGCCTCTCTTTGAGATGGTGTTAAAGGATTAAACTCTCCTGTTTTTTTATTTACTCTAGGTACAACGCTAAGAAGACCTCCGATCTCTAATCTTTTTCTAGCACGTCTTGATTCTTGAGTTACCTTACCACCTTCAACTTCTTGATCATGTAAAGTTTTTAGGTCTTGTGCTATCTGTCTTGATGCTGCTTGAAGAGCTACATTACGACTAAATTGCGTTACCTGTGCTAGAAGGTTAACTCTAAAGAAAGTATCTGTTGCTCTTTTACTAACAGATATATCTCCAATATCACGAATAGCGTCTGCCAAAGCTAGATCAGCAGTCTGCATTAACGACATCAAAGCTTCTTCATTCTGACTTCGACTAAACTTAGGAGCAAAGGTTCTAACTCCCTGTCTTAATGTAGATTCAGAAGCGGCTATTGCACCCAGCAAAGCATTCTTTGGGCTAACACGACTAAGAACAATAAAAGGTTCTGACAAAGCTGTAATAGCTGCAAAAGGTAGTGTTGCAATATAGGTAGCAGTATTTGCAAACCTTAAAAAAGCTCTAACCCCTCTACTTTTAATTGGTTTATACCTATGTTGTAACGCATCAACAATATTTTTTATACGCAAAGCTTCGTCAACTTCCATAACCCCATCTTTAACCAGTTGGTTTATTACAGGATTATAAGTATCAGCATATTTTTTTAGCTTTGCTCTACGAACAGCACTAACAATATATTTATTTACAATTTTATCAAAGTCTGTTTCAAGAAGTTTAGCATCTTGTAATTCTTTAACAACTTCATCAGGTAGAGTTCTAGGATTTTCAGGATCAATTCTAGTAGAACTTACAGATGTATCTGTAGTATTAGGTACAAAAATATTAATATCACCTTCAGGATTATACACTCCATCATTTTCAAGTATATTATCCATAATGCTGTTACCATTTAAACCATTACGATTTAAAATTTCAACAAATTTATTTATATCTTTTTTTCTTCCAAGACCTTTTGGACGAAGCTTGAAGATACGAGTAAGATACTCATCAACTCTACCTATATCAACACCAGATGCTTGCAGCCTAACATAAAGAGGGTCTAAAATTTCTTCACGTATTTGCCTAGCAACTTCTACAACTTCAGGATTAGTAGAATTATAATCTCTATAATTAAGTTGGTTGGCTACTTCAGTTTTTATTTTTTTAGGTATAGAAGATTGAAAGGGAAGCTTAAAGTTTTTTCTTATTCTATCATTAATAAGTTCTTTTGTTTTGTAAAGACTTCCAATCTCTTGATTAGACTCAACAAAAAAGTTTGTTAAGTCTTGTACCATTCTTTTAGCAACAGGACTTGTATTAGATAATTTTTGTAAGGGTGCTGTTGATCTAGCAACCAAATTTAAAAGAAGATTATTACTTGTACCACCTTTTCGATTTCTCAAGGTAGTCGTTACTTCTTGAAGTCTTTTCTTATCATCTTTAGAAAACTTATCACCCTGTTGTTTTTGTTTCTTAACAAGCTGTTCTCTTTCTCTACTTAAAACTTCAATGTCATTGTCAAAATCATAAACAGTTTCAACCTCACGGCCAGCCGTCAAGGCAGTTCGTGGAAGGTCTATAATTTTATCTCGACTTTCAATAGCTTCACGCTCATCAAGAATTTTTCTTTCAGTTTCAGATAGCCCCTGAGTTTTACTTCGTGGAATAGTGTTTGTTGGAGTACCATCCTCATTTACTATGAAAGGTTTATTAGGATCAAACCTCTCTAGACTCTGAACATTTTCAGGAATAGCCTCTACAAGTTTATCTATAACCTCTTCATCTTCTTGTATCTGTCGATTGGCCTGTCTGGATACACCAACAGAGGCACCACTTAGTGTTCCCCTTAGTGTACCACCAGCTATACCACCAACAGCCGCACTATCAATAACATTTTTAAGAAGCTCTGCACCCTTAATTTCTTTATCAGATACAAGCGCAGGAGATATATCTTGAACAACTGCTTGGGTTCCTTCAGTTACACCCTCACCTAAAGCACCCTTACCAGCACCCTTAATAGCTTCTTTAACTACACCCTTCTTAGCTATATCTTCAGCAGTTTCTACAGCTTCTTTAATTGTTTTTTCAGGTAAATTAGTTTGATCTTTAATTGTTTTTACTGTAAGGTCTTTACCTAACTTTTTAGTAAGACCGCTAATTAGAAAGCCAAAACCAACTCTATCCAACAAACCAATAGCAGTACCAGCACCCAAGCCAACAGCTTGAGCTTCTTCTTTAGATGCTCCATATTTTATAGCTTCATCATGAATAGAACCCGCTGATAAGAGAAGACCGGGAGTTAGCCCAAGAACAGAAACTGTAAGCATAGTAGGAATACCTACAGCCGTAAGTACAGGGGCAGCAACAACTCCACCACCAACAGCAGCACCCGTAGCAATTAGAGATGGTGCAGCACCTACCAAAGCAGAGTGAACAAATTCAGCGGTGTCGCCTATTGCACCTAGTATTTCACCCTTAGAAAATCTATCATATATTTTAGAGGACTCTTCAGTAATTGACATACTGATATCAGGATTTGGTTTAGACTCTCTAGTCTTTCTAAATTCTTCAGAGGTATTTCTAAAATCTTTTGCCGTTTCATCTGCACCAACAGTCTCAGCAATCATAGCTAGAGTGCTATAAAATTCTTTACCAGCATCATCAGTGGCTAAGTCCCACTTATGAGATGTTGAGTTAACATCAAATCCAAACTTTTTGTAATCATCTTTATTTAAAGTTATATTTTTTAATTCATCTAAAGAGTTGTCTTCTTGAGACACAGGAGATACATCTAAAGAACTTAATTCTTTAGCCACATCATCTAAATTTAATAGACGATCACTTAGTCCTGAGTATTCTACGGGTAAAGAACTTAGCTCTTCAGCCGCAGCATTTAAGATAGGATTATCTGCCATTTAAATTATTTAACAAGTTGTTCTTTTAAAACTTTTACTATTGCTTTTTGATATGGAGTTTTTCTACCCCTTTCTTCAACAACTAAACGAGCTATAAGATTTTTTGTTTCTGTGTCTAAACCTTTAAATAAAGTCATTAAACTTTCATTTCCAGAAAGCTTAATAACTTCTTCTATATCATCTTTAACAGTTTGTTCTCGTTTATCTTGCTCAACTAGAGGGTTAAACTTTTCTAAATCACCCTGTCTTGATTTTCTAATTTCTTCTTTTAACTTTTTAAGTTCAAGGATTGTTTTCTTGACTCCTAGATTAGCATTCAAAATAGCTTTTCTCTTAGCTGCCAGTGTAGCAGGTACAGCAAAAGCTTCGTCCTCTGCCTTAAACTCAGCTTCTAGATTAGCAAGCTCTTGCTTCTTAGTTAGCTTTCTAGTTTCATCTTGTTTCTTTTTAGTCTTTTCAGTTTCTTCTGCAAACGCAGCACCTACATTGCCCTCTTCTCTTACAGCGGCTCTACCAAGTGCTGCAAGAAAATTAGAGGCTGCTTGTGCAGCAAAAGGAATATCATCTTGAGATACAGCATCAAGTCTTCTTTGCGCTCTTTCTTGTGCTATTCTTTTTATGTCCTCTGGACTTCTCACACCAAACTTAGCAAACTCATTTTGTAAAGCACCTAGCTGTTGACGCTCAACAAGTTCTGCCTCTGCTGGACGAAGTGATCTTAATCCTTCTAGTGACGTAGGCTCTGCCTCATCTACATCTAGATCACCACCAACTTGACGAGCAATCACACCACGACCCATCAGAATATCTTTCTGAGTTACCTTACCATCACCACTCATATCAGGGAAGTCTCCTCCTCCCTTACGTTTGATAATATCTGATAATCCACCGCCACCTTTTAAACCTATTGCATCAGCAAACCTATTAGCACCTGTTTTACTACCAAGAAAAGAACTACCAAGAGTAGCACCAATACCTAGTAGCTGCTGCCCAAAGCTAGGCTGAAAAGGATTTGACGTTTGGCTTTGTGTTGAATTTGTTAAACGTGTAAGGGGATTACCATATACAAAGCCAGAGTATTCAGCAAGTTTTTGTTGTGGAAATTCTCTTTCTTCTAGAAACTTAAAGTATTCTTCATCAAGTGCAGACTGAGCAAGGTCACGCTTCTGTTCTCCTATAGTCTGTAATGCACCCTGTTCAGCCAAACCAGACTTAAATGTTTCTGCACCAACTTTACCAATAGCTGATGCTGTATTAGCCTCTCTTGCCTTTTGCTTTTCAAAAGCTGACTGTGCATCTTCAAAAGCACTCTGAAGTCCTCTTGATTCAATATCTGCAAGAAGTCTACTTTGATTTCTCTGAGCTTCTGCTGCTTCCAGTGCGGCTCTTGTTCCAAGACCAGACATTCCACCACCCTGTTGAATAGCTTTTGCTTCCAAGGCTGGCTGTATATTACGCTCAAAATCTCTCTGAGATTCTCTCTTTTCAATGTCTGTAACAGCACGTTGATATGGAGACATGAACTGTTGAGCAACTTCAGGAGTAAATGCCTGTGACTGTTGTCTAATAATACCCAGAGCTTCATCTAAAAAGGGCTTCTGAGTTCCTACAAGTCCTGCTATACCAGCCTGTGCTGCTTCTTCTTCAGGAGTAAACGGAGCTATTGTTGCACCCTCATAAGGAATATAACCTGCTGCTTTTTCAGCATCATAGATAAGCTCTGCCTCATCAACTACTTTCTGTACAGCAGGAGCTATTTCAGAAGGAAGCTTTTGACTTGTAACAACTTGTTGGGTAGCAGGTTGTGGCCTACTAGAACCAAATAATGAAGATAAAAAACCCATATCTTAAACCCTTTCTATTAATGGTTTGAGTGCAGCAAGTCCATTAATTTCATTGGGCTGCTTTTCAGAACCATACGCTTTCTTTCTAATTTTTTTAATTGTTTCATCCATAACATCTGCACCCTCATCTGCATTACCATTACCTAGTGCTGCCATTGTATAACTATCCACTACATACTCGCTAGGACTTACAGCAAGTGTAGCTACTTGTTCTTTACCTTCTTTAATTGGCATACGAACATTGTCTTCCATACCATGTCCATCACCGGGAACTCTGCCAGAAAACTCACCACCCTCTGCTAGGGCTATAAGACCACCACTTTCCATTGCAATTGTTCGATCACTGCTTGCAGTCATAAGCCTCTGCATTGCTGCATTTCTCATAGCTGCTTCTTGTAGGCTTGCAACTTGCTGTGCTTGCTGCTGTGCTTGCTGTTGACGCTTTACTCCGATTACATCTTGAACACCATCAAGAATATCAACTCCTGCTTTCTTTGCAAGAGTTTCAAAAGCAGCATTAAATGCTCCTTCTTTTATTGTATCACTAGTATCTTCTTCCATCTGCATTATTGGTGCTTGTGGTGCAGGACGAGCTTGCATAGGTCTAACAGTACCTAACGCAGGAGCTTGACCGCTATTAGCTCTCATAGCAGCAAGTTGCTGTAGTGGATTACCCACCACAGAAGTTCTTGTAGGAGTAGAAGGAGGCATCATTTGTCTAGGATCAACAGCCATTATTTTAACCTTCCATAGGTAAACTGAGAAGTATTATTATCAAGTAATTCATTACTACTATTATACCCTACTTTATCAATTTTCCCAAACTGTTCTCGCTTCTCATCAAGCCTACGATGAAAAGGATCAATAGCCTGTCCAGTATTATAGTTACCATAGAGGGTACTTTCATTGATAAATTTAAAATGTTCTGCCATTGTTTTCATTAGTTTAAGTCCTGCCAAGATGTTTCTGATCCTAGACTTACATACCCCTTAAACTTCCCTGTGCTTGCTGAGTATGCAATGTCTCCTTTCCGTGGTCTTCCAATACTTGTAATAGTTACTACACTATAGATATTGCTTGCCGGTGTACTTTCTATTACTGTATCTCTATTGTTTAATTCATTAATTAATATTGATCCCCATCTCTGTATATCAGAATACATTTTTCTAATGTCATCTGTAGACATGTTTTGTGGAAGGGTTGGGTATCTTGCCATTACCTTGCTCCATCGCCCTGTATGCCAAGTCTGATTGATCCCCATCGCCAGCTTGCATTATTTGAGTCACAAGATACCCGTACCTTCGCTTGCCTTCCTCTACTCCTAAAGTTTACCTTTTCTGTTGTATTTGTAATATCAAACTCTTTTGTCACTGACTCGGTGCTTTCTGGATACTGCTTGGTTGTAAACTTCATCTTGATCTTACCACCAGACAGATCATAGTCAGGAATAATCCTGTTCATAAACATGATAGCGTTACCATCATCAATGTCAAAATCGCCAGACTCAACAAAAGATGTAATCGTTTCACCACTACCCGTGAAGACAGATACAGGTTCATTGTTGTAAATATTATTACCAGCAGCAGTAACGCCTGTTGTAATTGTGTTTCCAAAAACTTCCTTATCTGCAAACGTAGTAAATATCATTTCACCATAAATCCAGTAGTCGTCTACAGGATTATATATTACATACTTATCACATTCTGTTTTATCGCCAGAAGCATATAGCCAAATAATCTCATTAAACTCTGAGTTCAGCCCTGCAAATACTTTACTATAATAATCTGTATTAATATCATCAAAGATATACCGACGTACTGTGCAGGGTACATCTTCTACTTGACCAGTAAACCTATGAAAGTTATCAAAACCCATCCAGTAAGTGATGCCACCAAAGTCTACACCAGCATGTTGTCCGACCATACCACAGTTTGTACCGGCCTGTGTAAATCTAAATGTAAAGGGTGGTCCTGCAAACTCCATCAACCATAAAGAATTGTCAGTCCAGATATTAATAGCAGTCTTGGAACGAACTGCGCCAACTATTTCTGTACCATCTGTAAGAACAACCTCACCGGCTGTAGAACTTACAGAGGGAACCCAGTTAGTTCTATCATCTTGATCTGACCATCGTACCAACATAGGATTAAATGTACCGCTTACTGTAGCATCAACAGCATACTCATTAGTTCCAAGACAAACTAAATGTCTATCATTAGGTGATACAATAATAGAATTACTTTGAATAGGTGAAGTAGTAACAGATGTAGCTCTTGTTGGTAGCACAGAAGCATCACTATCAAAATAGAATATATTACTTCCCTTACGATTAGCTACAACATCTTCTCCCCAGTTATCCAAACTCCACTGTGTAATATCAAATACAATACCAGATGATCCAGCAGAGGCAGGTTGATTCCATGCTCTTGTCTGTGATGCACATACTGTTGCTTGATATCTAGCAGCACCATAACCTAGACCAGCAGCAGCTATAGAGTTACCAGTAGGTATGTAATAGTTAAAGGTTGCCTTACCTACGCCAGTTTCTGTAGTATCTGCCGCCGCTGTAACATTAATAGAAAATACATTTGTATTCACAATAGATACAATCGGATATGTGTTGTTAGCAAGACTAACATTACTTGATCCTATAGCAGAAGTAGATGTAAAGAAAACATAATCCCCAACAGATTGATTATGAGCAGTATCAGAACAACATACTCGCACACTACCAGAAGAAGTACCAAAACAAGCTGTAAGAGTTACTGCCGTAGTAATAGGAGTAATGTCATATAGCTGATCACCCTCGTGTGCATATAGCTTATCAGGAGTTCCAAAGATAGCTCTTTTTCTGCTTTGAGAATCAGACCATACAAACAAGTCTCTGGCAGACCCATCAAAGGTTTCTCCCAAAGCTCTTGTCTCATAGCCACGCATGTTCTCTGGCCTACCCGCACGAAAGCGTACATAGTTACCATCAAACCAACGTTGACCTTCAGCATAAGGTGTAGTCTCCCTATGGAAGCCCTGCTGAAATTCAAATTTTGCTAGTCTTGTTGCCATTAGCGTGTAAAGTTCTTTACAAGAATTGAATCAACTTTAGCAGTGGTTCTTACTGCATAGAATAGAACATCCACAGCCCCTGAAGTAGTTGTAAGTACAGGGACAGTACCACTTGGAAACTGATAGGCAGCATTATAACTTAGTGTACGATCTCCAGTAGCATCCTGTACAATAAAGATATGTCCTGTTGCTCCAATATTAGTAGAAGTATTTGTAGGTGCAGCAAGAGTTCTATTACCAGCAAGAGTAACAGCAAAAACATTACTGGTGTTAAGATCAGGAACTACAGATGTAGCATCTGCCAGAGTAACAATAGGAGCAAAGGCACCTGTCATAAACTTACCCTTACCTGATACAGTGACAGTACTGGCAAAGTGTGCAGCACCTCCTACACTAAGAGTAGAGGCAAGGCTTGTAGCTCCTGCTACTGTCAGAGTACCTCCAACTCTTACTGCACCACTAACACTAGCATTACCACTAACGTCAAGATTACCAGTAGCTGTAATATTAGTAAACGTAGTTTGCGCTACAGGAAGTACAGTAGTTCCGTTTGTAACATACATCGCAGTAGAATCATCAGTAATAGTTACACCAGTATTACCAGCTACCTTCAGAACAATAGCATCAGTACTATCATTATAAGAGACAGAGTTTTTTATAATATATGTTTTTGAATTATTAGGAATAAGAATATTAATAGTATCATGTGCGCCGCCAACAGTTCCTTTAAACTCAATAATAGCAGAACGAGATTGATCTCCAGAACCTTGGTTTTCACTTAATGTTACAGTTGCAGCACTACCTATTACTACAGTAGTGTATCCAGCAATAGCATCATCAACAAGACTAATAACTCCATCATTGAGAATGGCTCCCCAACTGTTTGGATTTTCTCCATCTGCTTGCTTTGTTAGGCGAAGATTTGTTGTATATGTACTTGCCATTATACTGCCTTTCTTTTAACTTTTTCTTTACACTCTGATCGTAAAATTTGTGTGTTTGCTTCTATTGCTATTTGATTAATAACATTTGCATAGTTCATGCAATTTACTATATCAGGAAACGGTCCTGTTACAGAATGTTCTTTAATAGGTTCACCTATAGGTAACATTGTTATTATAATTACTGAAATATAATAAAACATTAATCCTCTAACTCAGGCCAATCATAGAGTATACCTGACTTTGTAATACTGCCATCATCTTCTGTTGTGTATGTTAAAAATAGTGCAGCTACTGCGTCTATATCAACAGCCTGTGTAATCTGATCTTCCATTGCCGCAGCAGCCAGCCTAATTTCATTACGCCATGTCTGGATATTACTGGGTACGGATATGGATGTGTCGATCTTCCGCACGATTGCCCAATCAGTCTGTGCAAGAAGAGAGCCTTGCTGTGTCTTGACCTCAGCAATCAGGTTCGACTTAACACCCGGTGTAACTGTTTGCTTCATGGTATCAGGATCAATAACAGGTATACCATTTTCGTTTACATTAGGAGTATCCTCCAATGCTTTTGGTGTGCTGGTAATAGTACCATCAGCATTCTGTGACCAAATATATAGTCTGCTATCAGGAGGTGTATCTAGAGTGATCCAAACAAGTCCAACAGCTTGTTTTTCCTGTTCCGTCCAAACATGCCAATTCGCAGGATGCTGAATACCATTATTATCGGTCCAAGCTTTTCCTTCTTTAATTTGTTTTCCATTATAAGTCCACATTTTATTTATCCTTATTATCTTGCTGTCGTTGGTGCTGCGCCATCACCGCCGAATGGATGTTCTGCGAAAGCCCTGTATGTTATAGTATATCCGTTGCCATTAACGCTGGTAGATGTATCTCGTACTTTAAACCCATTGCTCAGAAAATCTATCTCGTGGTCGGCAGTAGCTTCTGCAGAAGTTAATTCTGCAAATAGCTGATTACCTACAGAGTTTCCACCACCAGAAACTGACCTATCCGTGTCCAGTATTCCCCATCGTGTACCAGAATTGGATGAAGATTTATACATAATCCATTTTGGTTTGAAGCCAGTGTACACAAAAGGACCATCATTCGATCCATTGCCGGTGTAACTCCCGAAGCTGCTATATCCGGGAATCTCTGCGAAACAATACACAACGTAGTCTCGACCCGTTGCGTTGACCTGCGTTTCATTACCCAGAGTAAAAACACTACTTGTTGGTGCAGTATCATTCCAACGGTTAGATGCGGTAAACGCTGCGTCTGTTGTAAAATACATAAACTTTGTCGGACCTAATACTTCGTTGTAAATAACCCAGTTCTCTCCAACATCCCTATCTTTAAGTATCATCATCTTGGGAACTGCACCAAGTCCATGACCTACAGTTGCACCGGATGTAGAATTTCCAACGTATGTAACAATACTAAACCCAGCCGTCGTATTGGTTGACACGGTTGATGTTATGCTGCCATCAGTGTTGCTGCTGCCACTTCCTGCGGCCTTCCACTGCCAACCAACAAAAGTCTCACCGCTGTCATTGATTTCAACGTTTACATCTGTGGTAAACCCATCACTATCAAATGACTTTACCCAACCTCCACCAGTTGCTCCTTCTGCGTTAGTTAAATTTGGATAAAGAACAAAATCTCCACGAACCTGATCCTGAATAACGTGGAGCGTTGCTGCGGAGCGGCTCTTGATCCAGACCATTGATGGCTCGAACGTCGAGTTACCCGTCTGGTTAATCTCATGGCTGCTTGAGCCGTCTCCGGTGTACAGCGTAGGCTGGAAATGCGCTGACCCATCTGTGATCGATGGCGTGGGAAGGTTGGCGGTGTTCCACGAATTAAATCCCGTGGGAATTGTGTGTGCAAAAGGTCGTTGACCGAAGTTAAATGATTCGGTTGTACCATTAAAACAGCCGTACCACGGAGCAACACTTTCTCCTATAGCAGCAGTCCATGTCCCGGTAGCATTTGATCCTGCTGCCGGATCACCTGAGTTGTACCAAGTACCATTAACGCCGACCCACATCTTCATGGTATCGACATCGATAGCCATCATAACGACATCGTTTAGACTAAAATTCGCTGGCCCTGTATCAGCTGAACCGGAGCCAATATAAAATCCACGTCCGGCAGCACCTACCCCACGATAATATGTGGTAGCAACGTCGCTTTCTTCTTCAACGTAATCATTGTCGGAAACATTTAGCATCCAACCAGCTTCAGCATAAGAGCCAGCAGTTGGTATCCATTCGTAATACCACTTGCCGCTGGGAGCAAAAAGAGTACCTCTGCCGTGGTTCCATGAATTTGTAGAAGCATTACTCACAACAAGGTTGCCGTCACTTGTTGTTATTGCAGAGGACTTATCAATAGGAGACAAGACACAGTAATTATCAGTCGGCGTATCCAGCATCTGGTCTGTGGTGGTTAGTCCGCTGCTGGTGAAATCATTGGAATTGCCTGAGAAATCCTCACCCAAGTCACTGGCTGTTTCACCTGTGATGTAGAAGCCGTTATTTCCGTAAGTTGGAGACGCTTCGATGGGTATCCACACACCAGCGTCATTGTATTCACCGAAGTCTGTAGGAGTAAGAACAGCACCGTCTACAAAATGAAACTCTGCAATATAGCCATCCCAGTTGTTGATATGAGACGATATGCCATTAAATACGTTTGCACCTACATCATGACTAACTGCCGCATTAAGGCGACTTGAGGTGCTACTTAAACTAGAACGTGTATCCGTTGCCCAAGAAGTAATTTCTGATCCATTCAAATAGACACGAAGTTTCTGTGAAGCTGTAGCGTTTCCAAGGTCATATGCTACTACAAAATGATACCAAGATGAAAAATCACGGAAGAGTTGATTTGATTGTAAACGAAGCACACCGCCTTCTTGGATTCTTAGTTTGTTACTAGAAAAAGTAAAGTTGTCGTTATTACCGCCACCGTTTGCACTGATAATATACTTTCCATCGTAACCTTCGCCCAACTTAATCCAGAAGCTATACCCAAACTGTGAATTGCTTGTTGGTGTGCCGAATGTACGATTCAAATAAGGACTATCCCCGTCATTAAACCGGATCGACTGATCAATCTCGTAGCCACTTGCCTGACCTGCAGCACCCATTAAAAGATTATTACTAAATACCATGTTATTTAATTTTCACTTTTTTCAATGATTAAAGAATCTGTCAACATTTTAACAAAAGCACTTTTACCAACTTCTAGCTGATCTACATTAAATTTAGCAGAAGAAAGTTTTCTATCTAAATCAGCAATATGATTTACAAACATCTGTTGATCTTGTGTCATGTCTTCGTAGTTATATTCAACGTCATCAATAACAATGGGTGTCTTTTCATTTTTCCCCATAATTATCTCCTTTCTTTTATGTGTTAAGTTAAGCTGCCCAAGGCGTACCACTACCTTCAGCAGGGTTTTCAATTACATTAAGTTGTGAAGTTACATTAGCTTCAATAGAAGCTACTTCTTCTGGACCTAGTGCATCTAATGTCCATTGCAATGCTTCTGCTTCAGTAATGTCAGAATATGGAGTAAAGTTTGAAAGATCGTCAGTAGGAATTGCTACTGATCCATAAACTCTAGCCTGATTGTCCTGATCATCAGAATCAATGCATTGCCAATGTGAATTATTTACTACATCAGTTTGACCATCTAGTGATAGAGCATAATCAAGCTGAACGATAGACCAAGTAATAGCCATTTTAATTTTCCTCTTTTCTTTCTATTTATTAACTTACGTTAAGTGTTGCAACAGCATGAATTGCAGTTGTAGTATAAACGATATAATCAATTCTGTCAACTGATCCTGCGGCAGTAGACAATGTAGGTGCAGTACCACCAGCAAATTTCCAATAAGAACCAAAGGATAATGTTCTTGATCCTGTACCATCCTGTACTACGAAGATGCTACCTGTCTGACCTGCATCAATGTTTGTTGGATTAGCAAGTGTACGGTTGCCACCAAGCGTTACAGAGAAGTTCTGATTAGCATCAAAATTAGGGGTGATGGTTGCACCGTCTGTTAGTGTACCAATATCTGCTTTAGCCGCTTTGGTTATGTGAAGCTGCTTTGCTGGTGACGTAGTACCTATACCGACGTTGCCGCTGCTGTCGATACGCATTGCTTCAGTATTATCACCAGTTGCAAATCGCAGGTCTGTATCACCTGATATGTTTACATGGTAGGCTTCAATCGAAGAACCAATGCCTGCTCCTCCAGAAGCGTCATTTTGGTAAAATTCAAGTCCGCCTACTTTTCTATTAACTGTTCCAATCGTTGCCGTATCTGTTAGTCTGAGGATAGAAGTTTCATTATTTGTTGAAATTTCTGTCTTTGTACTTGGTGACGTAGTACCAATACCGACGTTACCTGAGCCGGTGATTCGCATTGCTTCTGAGTTTGTCGCACCTGTTCCTGTGTTAAAAATCAGGCCACCAGCAATTACCTCTGAAGTCGAACCTCCAAAGGTGATTGCGCCGCCGTTGTTAAACGCATTACCACCCGCAATGCTGTACGTCGAGGAGGTGGCACTGCTGAACATGTTTCCGCCACCAACAAGGGCAATGTTGCCGCTTACAGTTAGTTTCTGGCTTGGTGACGCAGTACCAATACCGACATTGCCGCTGCTGTCGATACGCATACGTTCTGTGCCGCTATCCTTGAAGATAATTTCATTACTTTCTGCTGCATCTAAAACTAAAGCAGTGCTATCAGAGGCATATATATTGCCGTATGTTGTACCATTTTTTTGAAGCCGAATGTCGCCGCCAGAACCACCATTTAAGTCAAGCCCGGC
>Ga0222715_10002635_pt1 | contig 16279 bp, 21 predicted proteins | sample C33_9DmetaG_FD_165056 | JGI IMG/M metagenome (GOLD analysis project Ga0222715, IMG submission 165056) | Estuarine water microbial communities from San Francisco Bay, California, United States - C33_9D | ecosystem: Environmental > Aquatic > Marine > Unclassified | place: USA: California... | reverse complement strand
TACCTCGGTTGCATCATATTATAAGCTGCGTAAGCTCCTAATCCAGTTCCAGCTGCTTGTGCTAAAGGATTAGAGCCGGGAGCCGTGGTTGCTGTAACGCTGCTTTGTGTTGTAGGTAAATTAGTCATAATACCTTTTAAGAACTCTACTCTTTGATAAGGCTCATAAGCTCTTTGTAATTCAGTTTGTCTTTGTGCTTCAAGTGCTTGTTGACCTACACCTCTTTGTAATGCACCTGCTTGCATCTGAGCATTAATATCTGCTAATGACATTGCTTGCTGTTGCGCACCCAATTGACCTAATCCTTGACCTGCAGCTAATTGTGTTTGAGCTTGTAAGCCTTGTTGTTGTGCTGCTAAACCTGCTGCAGTTTGGAAACCTTGTGCAAGTGATTGACCTATATTAGCTTGAGTAGCTCTTTGTAGCTCTGCTTGTTGTACACCTTCTCTACCTCCGCCAAACGCTCCTGATTGAACTGCGTTTGCAGCTATTTGATTTTGTTGCATTTGTCCTCTTCTTGCAATTTCATCAGTAACATAAGATTGATATGGATTTAAAAATTGATTTATATTTGGTCCAGCTGCCGCTGTTTGTTGTGCTCCTGTAAACGCACCAATACCAGATGTAACTGAACCAGCACCAACTCCCGTTTGTCCTGCTTGAGTAATCCCTGCTTTTTCTAAAGCTGAAAGAGGTGCAACTTGAATACCTGGTAAGGATACAGGTGTCTTAGCTAAACCTGCAGCTTCATCATATAAAGCTAATTTTCTAGCCTCAACTCCTGGTGCTTCTCTTGCAATACTTGTTTGTGTTCCTGTAGAGGATCCACCTCCACCTCCACCGCCGCCAAATATACTCATTAATTTAACTCCTTTTCAAATTCAATGTGTCTTGATTTATAACCATACTTAGGCATAACTTTTTTATAACCTGGTCTCATATAAGCTTTAACTTTTTTACATCCATTTGTTCTTGCGAATTGTTCTAAAGTATTAATTAATTTTTCTTCCCATAAATTCATTTTTTGTCCTGTACATATTAAACCCTGTAGTTCTTTAAAATTAGGGTTCTCAAATATTCTTGTTGTAACAACTCCATAAACTTTGTTAGACTCTTCTCCTTCAGAACCAAACACTAAAAACAACTGATTATCTCCTGAGAGAAGTAGTTGTTTAATATCTTCTGGTTCAGCATATCTTCCACTATAAACCAAAGCCTCTGCAATCATAAAATGAACTAAAGACCAAATATCTTCTACCTTTGAAGGTACGATTGGTAATATCTCAATATCATTATTAATTATCTTTTTTGCTTGCATTGACTAAATCATAAATTCTTTTAAATTGTTTTTGCTGACCATAAAAAAAATCAGCTCCAGCTTTTCTCATACTTTTATAACTTTTTGGATCTCCGCCAGATAATATACCAGCTCCTAAAACTGCATCAGCACGTGATACAAATTCACCATCTGCTAATTGTGCAAGCATAGTATCTTCATCCTTGTCACCATTACCGGCTCCATCTTCAACATAGCCTTCAGCTCTTACGTAGTTATTATAATCGTTTTCATCATGATCTGATTTAGACGGTAGATAATTAACTCCACCTTTATTAAACTTTGAAACCATATTAGCTAATCCACCTTGATTTGCATAAAACATATTTGATCCATAAGTCTCAGCTCTTGTTGGTCTTGGATCTTTTGTTGGAACAAAAGCACCTTCTAATTTAGCAGATTGTTCTGCGTATGCTTTTTTATAATCTTCTTCTGTAAATGGTGGATCCTCTTCTTCTTCATCTCCCATTAATAATGGTGCTGCACTTGAAGCTAATAATGCAGTTTCCAATTTATTGTCTTTTGCTTTTTGTAGTAAGTTAGCAGCGATGCCTTTTTTAGCTTCGGTAGATCCACTACCAACAACTGCTTCAGATAATGGTGAAGATTTTGCTACAGTAGCTATTCTTTCTGGATCCATAAATTGTTTTCCGTAAAGTTCAGATCCAGTGATAGTTTTTAAACCTTGGTCACCATAAGTAGGTGCTTGACCTAAACCTAAAGTTGAAAATGCAGGGCCTTGTCCGAATGTGCTTTGTGGACCTAGTACTCCAGATGCACCTACCGCATAAGAACCTCCACCAACTAAAGCTGCATCTCTTAATGCTCTCTTTGTTGATTTACCTCTAAGTTTTTGTACTCCGAATGTAGCTAGTGCTAATGTAAATGGATCCATAGTCTAATTTCCTAATAATAGCATATAATACCATTTTACTTACTAGGTTTCAACTCATCAGCAAATCTACCTTCATACTGATGTTCACCAATATGTACTATAGTATCATTAATATAGGCATGACATTTACCCCCTATATCTTTCCATAGTTTACAGAATGAAAAATCTTCACCTAAGTATATCTTGGTCCGTGGATCGTGAATCGTGTCAAAGAAATTCCACATATTTGGCTTATCTACATACTTACCATTTATAATAGTTTTTTGTACAATACCCTTGTCTGGATAAGCTTTAATTAGTTTATCAAATACAGTTCTTTTAATTAGCATGCATCCCGTTGGACTATGAGTTACTTCCATAACACCATTATCTAAAGATATATTTTTATCATCCTCTACTTTCATAGGATAAGTATTTAATGATTTTTTTAAGTCATTTACTGTTTTAGTTTTATTATCTTTTATATTGTCTATAGCTTTATCCCACATCATTGTTTTTAACGGATAGGGTATAGAGATAATATCTTTATCTTTCTCAATCATCTTAATAATAGACGTTGCTTCAAAGTATATATCAGAATCAATAAAGAGCATGTGAGTATAATTAGATTCTAAAAAACCAGCTACACAAAGATTTCTTCCTTGGGTAACTAACGATGATTTAATTAATGAAAAAGTAATCTTTATTTTTTTAGCATGACATAATTGTTGTAACTCTAATAATGCTTGAGTGTAATGTATTGAACATTCACTATGCACGGGTGTTGCTAAAAAGATAGAATACTTAGCTTGTTCAATTGGTTTATTATCTTTCCATAAAGGTATTGTAGCTTTACTAAAAGGTGGTGAACTCACTTTGATTTCTTTTAATGTTTGATAGGTATCTTTATTTACTGTTTCTTTCACTAATAGCTCCTTTCAAAAAGCTTGTCCATTCCATTCCTTTTTTATCCCAATTATAAAAACGTTTATAGAATTTTTGTTGTTCTTCTAAATGTGTTTGTATAAAATCTTCATGTAAATAGTTTGCTGCAGTCTCAATCGCAGAAGCTGTAGCTTGAGCCATTGTTTCATAGTTTGTAGAATAATTAATATAGACTGGCCATTCTGCACAAGTTTCATAAAGAGCTCCAAAGTTATTGGTTATTACATGAACTCCTGATGCTAAAGCCTCTAGTGCAGACGCACAAGAAGTTTCTTCGAATATACTAGGATACACAAACATGTCGTAGTTAGGCATCATCTCTCTAATATATTCATTAGGTTTGTAACCAATATAATTTACATTAGGCAATTGTTTAGCCTGTTCGTATAAAGGTTTAAATTGTTCATCATTAGATTTTTTAAATTCATCACCATAGACTTGCGTTGAGCTATACACATCTAATATAATATTAGGATTTTTTACATCTTGCATTGCACGTAATAATACATTTAAACCTCTCCAAGGTGTGCAGTGGTGTATTAGTTTTATAGGCTCACCTTTTTTATAAATTTTTCTTATTGGAAAATCTTCAACACCGTTTTTAATAACTATAGATCTATCTGTTGGTACGTCAAAGAAGTATCTAAACTTTTCATAGTTCCAATGACTATTAAATACATACCAATCATATTCATTGTGTCTTGATTTATTTTTAAAAAAATCTTGTAGGTTTGGTTGATCCCAAGAATTCTTTTGCCAAAGTATATTTAATTTATTTGGGTCTAATGGAACTTTACCTGGTATGGATGTACATATTTGTACTTGATCTAATAATTCTTTTGAAACATGCTTATGCAGCATTTCCATTTGTAGCTCAGTGGCTCCTCTAGGTTCCATAAAAATTATATTTCTATTTCGGGTCTGCTTCTATTTTTTAAATTATGTTCTACACTCTTATCTTTTCTAATCCCTAATGATAAAATTATTCTAGGAGATAATCCAATTCCTTGGTGAACTTCACCTTCGTTTATTCTTATTATGTCTCCAGCTCTTACTATGTGTTGTTTTTTATCTACAATATACATAGTGTCACCATAAAGACCATATATCAAAACATCATAAGGATCATTATGTATTGTTGAAGCTGCACTTTGTGTGAAACCAACAAATAAATCTATATCTATAGGAACACCGTAAAGATAATATTCTTTTATCATTTTTTCAATTATGTTTTTAAAATACCCATTACTGTGTGTGCCTAATATTTGATAAGATGCTTGTAAGATAAATTCATGTAGATGATTACCACTAACTCTAGATTTAAAATTACGTGAAGATAATAATTCTGTTAATTGATTAAAATCAAAACGCAAATCATCAAAAGATTGCACTACTTTAGGTAGCATTATTTTTTAGTTAACGCCCCCATAGAAACTTTAGTAACTTTAATTTCAAGGTCTTGTCTAAAGTCGTCCACAGTAGTATCAGTATTGGGATCAGCAACATCAGCATCAAAATGACTTTTGGAATCATATATTTTTCCAGTTCTTTTATTTTTAATTATTTCTTTTGCTGTAGCTGGTATTTTTGGTAAATCAGTCATAATTAAATGTAATTGATTTTTTAACTATAGTCAATATCTTTTCTTAATTAAAGTATTTATTTCAGGTAAATATATATAATTTAAATTGCTATTTTCAAACATATATTTTAAATCTCCAAGAGTTTCTACAAGAACGTCTCCCGGTAAATTTAAACTTGTATTGATAACTATTGGCACTGATGTTAATTTTTCAAAAGATTCTAGTAAATTATAATAGTGTATATTATTTTGTTTTGACACAGTCTGTATTCTTGAATGATTGTCGACAGAAATACCTGCTTTTAAAATATTAAGTTTTTTTAATTTAAAAACATACATCATATGAGGTGATTCCTCTATTGGCATATCAAACCAATCTTTAGCTTTTTCTTTTAATATAGAACAAGCAAAAGGTCTAAACCATTCTCTTTTCTTTATATCATTAAGTAGTTTATGTGCATCTTTATGAATTGGGTTCATAAGTAAAGATCTGTTACCTAAACCTCTTTGACCTTGTTCACTTCTTGATTGAAAAATAGCTACAGGGTTGTCAAGTAAAATTTTACTAACATCTTCAGTATTACATTTTTTTATTGTATGTTTTAAAAATAAATCAGTATTTATTTTTTGTGGTATTCCTAAATAAACAGTATCATTTTTTATTTTGTTATTTGTAAAATAATTTACAGCTCCTAAACTAATACCAAAATCTCCATTAAAAGGATCGCAAAAAACTTTATTGTACTTTTGTAAAAGCTTTGAATTATATAAAATATTTTGTGCACACCCACCGGTAAATAATACTTCGTCATTTATATTAAATGAATCTAATATATCATCCATATCTCTTTCAAATTGTTTTTGTATTTTATGTGGTCTCTCATCGTATAAACTCCAAGCCATTGTCTTTCCACATGCAAGAGAACTTTCAAAATTATTTTCTGTAAATTCTGCATAATTATCCCCAATAGTAGGAGCATCATTTTTTGTAAAAGTTTTAATATGTTTTAGTTTATTATTATTATACTTATAAAAACTTTCTCTTTCAAAATCATCTTCTATTTCTTTACCTCTAGAGTCTGTAACTAAAATATTTTTTATATTTGTTTTCCAAGTTAAAGAACAATAGGCATGGAATAAATGATGATGTTCTTTACCATAAAATATAATTTTTCTTTTTTCTATGTTTGGTAAAGCTTGTAAAAAATCTCTCCACAAAAGTGCTGAATTATTTTCGTTTAAAAAAGTAATTATTATAATATCTATGTTAATTTTTTTTAAAACAGATATAATTTCATAAGTTGGAAAAGTGTTGTATTTAAATCTATTATATCTGTCTAATTGTGTATGAAAAATTATTTTATTATTTTGAATGTAGGTTGCACATCCTTCATGAGAAAGATGAAGTGAAAGAATATCCATAAATAAGTTTTATATTAGCCTTTACCTTGGCCTTTATATCTTCGAGTACGTTTTTGACGTTTCTCATTTTTGTTTAATGATTTTTTATGTTTTCGAGGACCTCTCTTTTTAGGCTTATCTCTTACAACATGATCTTTAAATTTCTTAGCCATTTTCCTGTGATCTATCTATTAAAGCATAACTTACAGCACCTGTAATCTCGTTAGCTGTTCCCGCTTGTAGTTTTAAAATATCATTAGCTTCCATATTTAAAGTATTACTTAACATATTTGTAAATTCTGCTGATAAAGTTTTATGACTTATTTCAACGTCTGATCCACCAGATTTTTGCAAATATGTATCTAAGACCACACCTCCTCCGGCCTTATGACTAGCCTGCACTGTTTTTACAAGAATAGTCGCATCTGATGGACATGTTAAAATAGTAGTAAGATTAGTTGTAGCTAAATCAAACGTTTCGCTTTTGTATCTAATTGTCATGACATAAAGTAATTAAAGGTGTTTTGTTCATTTTTAATTTCTTCTTGATAAGAAGTATTTAACTTATCTTGCATCGTTCGTAAAGACTGTGCTACCTGTCTTTGGTTTTCTTCAGTATATACTGGTTTTGGTTCTGGTATTACTATATCTACTTTAGCCATTATCTCATTCCATCAGGTTGAATATCAGCTCTAAAGGTACCATATCTCCAATTTTCATCGGTTGAAGTATTAGCTATTTTTACACTAGCTGCTCTGCCTCTTGCTCTTGTGTCTACTTTATCTGTTGAACCTGTAACTGTAAAAGGTCCGAGAGGCGAGGATGTTGAAGCATTACTAGAATAATTTCTTAAATTTATAGTAACCTCTGCGTTACCTGTAAGTAATTTAAAATCAGGAACAAATCTTCTCATACTCATAAATACTTCACCATCCCCTAAATTAAAATCACCCGATTCTATGAAAGCAGGTATAGCTGTTTTGTTACCTGCAGCATCTACTTGGTTGTTACCTGTTTCATGAGCGTAGTAAACAGTTGATCCATTTATGTTAGTTACTCCTTGAACTGTTGGAAAAGAAGGAAGGCCTGTCGAATTAAATTCTGTAGCATAAGGTACATCGTATAAATTAGCATCTACCCAAGTAGTTCTTGAAAGAGATCCTGTTGTCCAAGAACCTTCTTGATAATTAAAGGTCACACATCTATCTACAAAATCAGCTCCACTTTTAGGATAGAACCAAGTTATCTCTTCATACAAATGATTTAAACCTACAAAAACAGATTCACCATTTTGATAATTAATTCCAAGATTATCTCCTTTATTTGTAAATACAAAATCTTCTACTAAACAAGGTAATGATTTAACTGTACCATCGTAAACAAAAAAACCACCAGATTCACCCATCCAATAAACAGCACCATTAACATATTTAATTGAGTGTTGTCCTATTGCTCCACAGTTTGAACCTACTTGTCTAATCGAGAAAGTAAAAGGGGGTCCTACAAATTGAATTACGTAAGCAGAGTTATCTGTTAAAACTAAAGTATAATCTTTTCCTTTTACAGCTCCAACAATCTTTGTTCCTGAATCAAGTCTAAAAGTACCTGCAGTATTAACTGAGGTTGGTGCATATTCACTAATATTTTCTTGATCAGAAAATCTAATAAACATTTTATCTTGTGTTCCCGGAGAACCTATAGTTGTTTCAGTTCCAAGCATTAATAAATGTCTATCTCTATCTGATACTAAAGACATAACCGATGCAGTTGGTGCATTAGCTACTACTGTTGCTCTAGTGTTTAAAGCATTTGAGTTTGCAGTAATTGGATCCCATTCAAATGTTTCACCATTTTTAACCGTTGCGATTAGTTTTTGTCCAAAGTTATCTAAAGACCAAGATGCAGGATCTATCGTTAAAGTTTGTGATAATGATGCATCTCCCCATCCAGTAAATATTTCAATACCTGAACCATCTGCATGTGCAGATCTAGTTCCTGCAACAGCTCTTGTAATTCCTGTTAAATCATTTGAGGATATACCAGTATAAGATATAAATTCTAACCCAACTTTTATTGTTCCAGTAGCCGGTAGTCCTGTAGTTGAGAATAAAGTAATTGATGTACCTACACCGCCTGTACCATTATTATCATCTAACAATGCACCATTGAGAGTTCCAAATACTTGTTGTCCTCCTCCCCACAACCCTGTTCCAAAACCAAAGCCATAAGTAAAACCTAAAGAACCTGGTTTGACATAGGGGTTAACAGTGGCTGAACCACTTGCACTAACTGTAGTTGATGCTGCAGTAGCCATTGTTATTGTAAAGCTATCGCTGTTTGGAGCAGTGATTACCTGAAAAGTATTTGTCGTAAAATCTGTGTCTACGTATCCAGCTCCAACTGGAGGTGTAACTGATGTAAAAGTAAATAGGTCACCTGGCTCTAATGCATGAGCAGGTTTATTAACAGTAACCGTTACTGAAGTGTCTGTTGTATCAAATGTACAACTCGTCAAAGCTGTCCCTAATGGAGTAATATCAAAGAAAGACCCTTCATAATATATTGCTAAAAGTTTATTAGTGCCTATTGCAGCATATTTTCTTCCATCTAAATCAGCCCATACAAACTGATCTCTTGCTACACCTACTAAAGTTTGATTAACTATTTCTTGCCAACCACCTATTTTTTCAGGTAGACCGTATCGAAACCTAACAAAATCGCCATCAGTCCACTGACCTTCTGCGCCTGTTTCGGTTACCTGTTTGTTAAATCCTGGTGCTATTTGTACGTTTGTTAAAGGCATGACATATTATACCATAACCTTATTTATTTTTAAAGGATATGTAAAACATACATATATAATCCTTATCTGATTGTCTTTTTTGAATTATTGAAGTTGGGTAATCTATTATAATCGCTTGATTTTGTTTTGTTTCTATTTTTTGAATAGAACTTACTATACTGTAACTTTCGGAACTATCTAAACAATAGATTAAAGTTTTTTCTTTTAAGTTTTTTACTAATGCGTTTTCTTTTCCTGTTTTAGGAATCAAAAATAAACTAGAATATTGTATAGGATTATCAATTATTTTTGTAAAAGGTTGTACTAAGTCAACCTGAGAACTATTAATAGCACCATCTTCAATTAATAAATGTGTAAATAAATTTCCTTTTTTAGACCATGGTATGTTTTCACTGTATACAGCAGAATGAATTGTCCAATAATTTTGATTATCTAAAAAATTATTTTTAACTTCCAACATCTTTTTTAGTTTTTATCTCATCGTCTTGATTATCTTTTGACACTATATTTTTTAAATGTTCTGGTAAATTTAAATGCATTTCAGCAATAACTCTCATTAAATTATTTTCAAAATGTCTGACAGCTAAAGGTTCTAAGATAAGTTTTTTTGTTTTAGAAAGTATTTGTATTTCTTCGTCACTAAATACTATATCAACAAATCCATTTTTTTTGTATTCAAATTTCATTTTAAAGGCAGTCCTAAAGTAAATCTTTTGTCAAAAATGTAATCTTGATTTTTACCTCCTTCTTCTACATAATGCAAGAATATTTGTGCTTGATGATCTCCTTTTAATTTCTTTCTTTCGTGGTTTAGTTCGCAACCCAAATATACAACACCATCTCCTGGCTTTAAAAATATTTCTTTGTCTTCAATATAAATAGGCCAATCAGTGTCCCCCATAATATTAATTGTAACACTAATTTCACACGAGGGTCTGTCTTTGTGTTTTTTAAGATAACTTCCGTATGTATACATTCTCCAAAAAGAATATGTAGGTAATAATTTTTTACCTACATTTTTTTCTATTTTTGATTTTAAATTTATTAATAAAGATTCCGTTGCCATATCACTATAATGTTGACTATCACCTGCAGTGATCTTATCTGCATTAAATAAATTTATTTGATTATCAATTTGATGTCTAAATTTAAAATAATACTTAAAAAAATTAATTAAATTTTTATCTAAAAGATTATTTATTTTTTTATATTTAAAATCTTTACCTATAATGCCCATGATACTATTGAATACCTTTCTCCTTGTGTAGTAGGTAAAACTTTATGTGGATATTGAAAATTACTAGGCCATATTATTAATGAATTTTGTTTTTTTGGAATTTTTATTGTTTCATTTAATAATTCAAAACACAACTCACCACCTTCATAATTATCATTAATTAAAAAAACAATACTTAGAGTTCTAGGACAAGTTCTAAAATGATCTATATGTGTTTTATAAAAACTACCTTTAGGATAACTTAATAATTGAATTTCACTAATACTAATATTAGAGTCAAGAATTTTGTAAGTATAACAATATTGTTTTGTATAGTGAGTAAATAATTTCATTAAGTAATTAGACCAATAAGCCATCGTCATGTTTTTACATTTTTCTCCAACATTAAACATATGTGTTACTTTTGTTTGTCTTATATTTAAATCAACCCTATTGTCTAAACCCACCTGACCAGGTTGACTACCTAAATGATTGGACACGCAAACTTCTTTTAAAACCTCCAATTGATTTAAAGGCATTGCGTTCTCTATTGTTAATATATAATCTTTTATTTTACCCATTAAAAAAAACTACTTTTATTCCACCATTTAGTTCTATACCTATGAATTAAATCTAAAGTATGTTTTAAATAAAAAGATTCTGCTTTATTTTTAGCAGCTTCAGTTACTCCTCTAATTTTCATTTTCCAACTATCTCTTTTAAAAGGTATTATTTGAACATAAGGTGTCCCCCTCTTAAGTACAGTATCAAGTACAGGATATTTGTCACCATTTACAATAAAAGGAAAATTTATTTCTACCTTAAAAGTATCTGTATTTACAATGCCAGGTATTATAGAAAATCTGTCATCTGCATTATTTAAAGGTGAGACAAATAAACAAGAATATCCAGGAGGTGTTTTTATAACCCATGGATTAAGTATTTTTTGTACAGGAAATTCTAAATTTTTTTTAATAAAAGGAGAACCTTCAACCTGTTTAATATGATGAGTTTGTTCTATAGGTGCAGTATTTAAATTTATGTCAATTGTTTTAAACCTATCTTGTTTAGAAGGAGTCATGTAACTTTTAACTTCACCTTCTTCTAAAACATTGTGTTTTAATATAAAATCTTGAGGTAAACTTAAACTATAACCTGTGGTCATAGTATCTAAAAAAGGAATACATCCTTTTATAGTTGGAAAATCTGCACTGTGTTCTAAATGCTTATACCATTTTGGTACGTTTAATTTAATTGGTTTTGGAAGATCTAGTTTTAAATCTACATATGATTTAGCAGCTTCAAATTCAATTATTTTGGGTAGCATATTTGCTACAGTATACTCAAATTAAGGTATTTGTAAAGGGTGATAATAACTTATACTGTTATCTTCACAATATTTTTCCCAAGAAATTGTCATAGGAAAAGTTACTGAAGTAGTATCAAAACTTACTAAGTAATCTTTATACGTTTGAATTGAAGTTTTCCAAGGATGGCTAGGATTAGCTTCAATAAATTGATTGCAAGTATTTACTATTCTGTCTAACCCTTGTCTAAGTTGATCTGAAGTTTCAAAATTACTTGCTACAGCATTAGGATCTGATGGTGAATTATCAGGGTCTGTTCCTGTGTTTAAAAAATCCGTATAGGTGTAGCTTGTACCATCATGACTTGCGATAGACTTAGTATTATTTCTGATGTTAGCAAATTCTGAATCACTAACATTTACTGAAATAAAATCATTAGCTAAATTTAGTTTGCTTTTAGCATCATCGTCTGCTGCAATTTTATAAATATTTGTATAATTAGTTTCGTTTGGGTTGAGTATAAAATATGCCATAGTTTAAGTCCTAAGTTAAATCATTTTCATAATACATAAGTACGCCACCATTACCAGGTTGTGGCGTATTAGGAGCATCTCTTTTTCCACCAGCTCCACCATTTGAATAGTTATCAGTTGCAAAAAAGAAATTTTTTGGGTAGTTATATGTTGCTCCAGGAGCACTTCCACTAGAACCTGGGCTTCCGTCACCACCACTTGGGCCTCCGTTACCGCCATTACCACCGTTTACTGTAAATAAGCTTGCAACTGAAGTTGCTCCACCAGGATTTCCAGGTTGGCCAGCGTGGTTTGGACTTGCTCCAGCATTTCCTCCGCCTCCAACGTTGTAAGCGTAAGTTGTTCCTCCAGTTAAGTTTCCTGCGTAATAAGCAAAAGCTCCAGAACCTCCAGGTCCTCCACTTCTATTATATGATCCGGCACCTCCGCCGCCTCCGCCTCCGCCAGAATATGCGTAAGCAGCAAAAGCATTTGAAGATGGGTTTGCAACTCTGTTACCTGAAGCAGGACCATTTGCAAAAATTCTAAATCCTAAAGCTCCACCAGCAGCAGATCCTGAAGATGCAGAAGTAATTCTTCCTTGAGCATCAACTGTAATAGACGCTGAAGTGTAAGATCCTGCAGTAACTGCAGTGTTTGCAAGTTTGTCAGCAGTAACAGCGTCATTATTTATTTTTGCTGTTTCAACTGCACTATCGGCTATTTGCGTAGTATCAACTTCATTCGCATCAATTGCGCCATTATCAATTACTGTATTTCCATTTGAAATAATACCCATAGTATCTCCTTAAATTTTTTCTAACTTTAATCTAAATTTTTCATTAGATTTATTATTAATTAAGTATATATTGTCGGAGCCTTCTTGTAAAGTCCAGCTACCTTTAGAACCGTCAACAATATTACCTTCTTTTTTATGCTCATTATTTAAATGTAAATCCCCTGTATATATGTTTCTCCATACATTTCCTGAAGCCCCTAAATCATAAGTATCATTAGCGCCTGGCTCAATGTTTCCTGAAGCTGTGATAGAATCTGAAGTAATAGAACCTGTAGTTAAATCACTTAAATTTGCAGTCACATCAACAATATTAGTTCCATCACTATAAATAATTTTTGCACCTTTATCTGTCGCAGAAAAAGTAGTCCCTGTTCCAGAAACAGTTTTAAACTCTACTGTAAATGCTCCTGTCGTGTTATTTATAATTGTATATGTTTTTTCTATACCGTCTGGAATAGTTACATCAATATTTGCTGTAATTGTTCCTGTTAATTGTATTATTGCATTTCTTGCATTTGATAATGTAGCATCTGACATCACTAAAGTTGTAGTTCCTGTTCCGTTAACAGTTACTGCTTGGTATCCAGCTATAGCCTGTTGTACTAAGTTTAAATTTGAATTAGTTTTATCTCCCCAAGTACCAGCGTTTTCGCCAGTCACCATTAGTTCTATTCCAAGATCAGTATATGTTGATGCCATATTTTTATTATATCCTTTTTAAGCTGCCCTATCAACCGGTGTCCAAACATTAGACACACCTGGATCAATTTCAGCCCACGCTGTAACATTTGCATTTCCAGCACTAGATTGTAACTCAATTCCAGTAACATCTATATCAGCGTTGGCTGTTATTGTAATAGATCCTATAGAAGTGGACATTTGAATGCCTGTAACCTCAGCTACAGCTACAGCATCTACTGTTCCAATTGAACTTGTTAATTGAATACCTGTTAATTCAACGTTAGCGTCTGCTGTAGGAGTTTCTTCTCCCATAGACATTGTTAACTCTTGACCAGTAACTTCAACAGTCACATCTGTAAATGCAAACTCATCCCCTAATGTTAAAGTTAATTGCTGTCCTGTAACAGCTACACTACCATTAATTGTGAAAGACACATCACCAACAGAACCTGTTAATTGTGATCCTGATACAGAAATATTAGCATTTGCAGTTGTAGTTACTGAACCAATCGATGTAATTATATCGTGCTCTGTAACTATAATACTTACATTACCATCAGCAGAAACAGAATAAGTTCCAAGTGAAATGTTTGCTTGAGATCCTGTTACATCTATATCAGCAGTTATGTCAAATGTTACATCATTAGTCGATAGTGTTAGCTCAGATCCTATTACTGAAACATTAGCATCTGCTGTAACAATTTCCTCTCCAATATCTAAAGTTAAGACTGAACCTGTTACTTCTACGTTTGCGTCTGCAACAATAGTTTCTGTTCCTATTACAGATGTCATTTCAACACCAGTAACCGCAACATCCGGAGCGGGATCTACTTGACCAATAGAAGAAATTAAAGATATTCCTGCCAATGAAATATTTGCATCTCCTGTAACAACCCCATCTCCTACAGAAGTTTGTAATAAGAAGCTTGGAAGAGTTCCAGCACCTGTTGTCGTAAACACTTCAACAGAAGGTATAAAGAAAGTAGCAGGACTTTGAGAAGCAAAAGGAGCTTCTCCAAAAGCAGTTAATGTATCTTGCGTAGTTTCTTTATTAGATATAGATAATTCAAGACCTGTAATAGGCACACCTACATTTATGTCTTCTTCTCCTATAGCTGTGGTTAATTGAGATCCAGTTGTAGAAACTAAAACAGAAGAACCTGCAACAGCTCCTCCATTGCTCATAGTTGCTTGAATACCTGTAACATTTACATTAGCATCACCAACATTGGACTCTTCACCCATTGATCCTGTAAGAACATTACCTTGAGGATAAGCAATGGCGTTATTATCTTCTGCTGAAAAGGCCGCTTCAGAATATGCGGTATTACCAAAAGCCATAGACTAGGCTCCTTTTTGTTCTTGATCGAATCCTTCTTTTAACATTTCAGAGGTAGTTTTTTCTTCCTCTGGAAGTTCTTTGCTAAGTAGATCAGAGTAGTGTTTTTGTAAAACTTCGCAATCAGTGAATTCTAAACTTAATTGATTTTTCTTTACAACAATGTTTTGTAATTTTTGTAAATACACTTTACCTTGATCAGATAACTTTTCACTATCATAATGTTTTTTGTCAAAATTAAATATCATTACATCTCTTCTAATTTGAATCTGTATTTTTTACCAGACTTATTATTTAAAATATATAAATGTTCAGCACCCTCTTGGATAGTCCAATTACCTTTTGTACCATCGACAGCATTACCTTCTTCTTTTGCTTCGTTAGATAAATGTAAGTCTCCAGTGTATACGTTTCTCCAAACATTATCACTGGCACCTAAGTCGTAGGTATCAGTGGCATTTGGTAAAACGTGATCTGATGTAACATTTCCGCTAGTTGTAAGTGATGTAAGTGTGCCAACTGCAGTAATCCCAGTGTATGAACCCGACACTCTAGCAGATGGGACTGTACCAGAAGTTAAGTTATCTGCATTCAAATTTGCTAAATCTACTGTTTGGTATTCTAGTGCTGTTGCACCTGCATTTACAGCAATAACTTGGTTTGCTGTTCCAAGAGTAGTCAAACCAGTTCCACCTTTTGTCGTAGGAACTGTAGGTAATCTGTCTGACGCTAAAGTCCCTGAAGCAATGTTAGTTGCATTTAAAGCTGTTAAGTTAGCCCCACTTGCAGCTGGTAAAGTCGCTGGGAATCTTGCATCTGGCACTGTACCAGAAGATAAATTATCTGCATTTAAAGAAGATCCATCAATGAATCCACTGTCATTATTAAAACCTGAAATCGCTATATTACCTTTAGTAAGTTTTTTCTGAGCGTTAACAGAATCTACTACAACAAAGAAATCTCCATCTGCATCAGATGTTGAAGTTGTTAATTCTGATAAATCTACATCAATAGCATCTGCAGTTACGTCAATTAAATTACCTGCTCCAACATTTAATGTAACATCTCCAGAAGTTCCGCCACCAGTTAAACCGTTTCCAGCTGTAACGCCTGAAATATCTCCAGGTAAGTCATTATTAAATATACTTAAATTAATTTCATTAGCTGCTTTTCTTTTTTGAGAACTTGCATCTAGAACTATAAATTCATCTGTACCAACCATAGCTTCAGTCATGTCAGTTGCTTCTGATAAATCTACAGCAATAGACGGAGTTGCTCCTTCTCCTGCTGCGCCTACATCAATTAAGGCTCCTGCTGTTAGTGAAGCTACATAGTTTCCGGTTGTATTTGTAGTTAGGGTAACTGTGTTTAAAGTTGCAATCGATCCTAACCCTAAAGAAGTTCTAGCAGTTGCTCCAGATTCAGCTACAAAATTTGATCCATTACCAACAATGAAGTTTCCATCTGTTACAGCTAAACCTGCA
>Ga0222715_10002632_pt1 | contig 16283 bp, 16 predicted proteins | sample C33_9DmetaG_FD_165056 | JGI IMG/M metagenome (GOLD analysis project Ga0222715, IMG submission 165056) | Estuarine water microbial communities from San Francisco Bay, California, United States - C33_9D | ecosystem: Environmental > Aquatic > Marine > Unclassified | place: USA: California... | reverse complement strand
AATAGTACAATGATTTTAGTCAGCCAGGTTAATATCATTGATTCGACCAATAACATCATCTATTATGGTACGCATGTTCGCCAAATTTTCCAACTCGATATGATAATTATCTTCATCCTCCCCTGAATCTGTATCCTCGCCGAATATACTATCAAAATCAACTTGGTTATTTATACTAGATGTACCTGGTTCACTAGTTCTGGGTTCTCTAAGAGTGATTTCAATTGTATCAAGATCGTCATCACTATCAACCAATATTGCAGCATCTTCATCAAATGTCTCCTCTTCGTCATCACTATCAACTAATGTATCTTCCTCTTCCTCATCATCACTATCAACTAATGTATCTTCCTCTTCCTCATCATCACTATCAACCAATATTGCAGCATCTTCTTCTTCGATAACACTTTCGTCTTCATCTTCGACGTAGGCACTTATGATACGAATAACAGATTGGTTAGTGGTCGCTTCCTCATATTCGTCTTCAATTATTTCTAGATGACAGGTATCATAATTCTTTGCATAAGTTGGTCTCGACCAAGGTAAATATTTATCATTAAACACATATTTTCTGGTGATTGTTTTCTGCATTAATCCAATTGTTTCGGTTTTCTGTATTTTTCTACCAAATGCAGGATTATATAGAGCGAATTTGTTCATACGATACTTAAACTCATGATCAGTTTCATGCTTCTCACTAATATCTAAACTATAACAACGCGTGTAATATAATTTTAGATATGGTTTCAAAATATGTAAGAGAGTATCTTTTGGAAATTCTGCATGAATATTTAGATGCAGCCTTCTTGGAACAGACTTGTTATAATAGGCTATCATATTGAGAATTTCGCCATATAATTTATCATGGTCATTTGAATTGACAAATTGTTTAATATGTGCTGAACGAATGAATGCCTCATTCGTATCGCGAAATATTTTCAAATGAAAATTTGAGAGGAAATATTTATGCAAGAATGGCGACATAACACAGCATCCATGTTTAATTTGGAAATAGATATTATACAAGTTAGCTTTCGTAAACGGGACATTGTTATATGGATTTCGAGACACAATTGGCTCGGCATAGATATACGGTGAGTTAGTTAGTGCAGTATCTATGATGCTTGTTATATCCAAGACAGTAAGCACATATTTTTTATTGTCTTGCATAAGGTAGATCAAATTTTTCTGAGTCTCTGATATTGGGTTTAATAGTAAATCCATTGAATTTGCCATTGGTGCTCGGTTCCATTTGTATCGGTAAGCAAATCGATTCAAAATGTGATATAATCGTTGTGCACAATTAAATTTCTGGAGGAACTCGTCGTGATTTTTATTTGTAGTGTAAGGGTTATGAATAATATCATACATCTGTTGAAATTTATTCTTCGGGTTTGGCAGTGAACTATTGGATTGAAACGACATGCCATCTGGTATAGGAAGAGTCATTTCACCAACAAGGGTAGCGATCATGTTAGAATCCTTACATTTGCACAGTGAGGATTTGTATAAAGAGCGGTAGTATTCACTTGCCTGTTTGTCTATCGGTAATGAACGAGTGTGAAATATAGAGTCATCATTCGTAATAATTTGAAATATATCATTAAATATCGCCATACTTCCAGAGTATTATTTGGTTCGTTATATATTGTATAGAATACAAAACAATATATAATCAATTTTTACTTGTATTGTTTAGGGTGCTTCGCTTTCCTCTGCCGCCACTATACTTTCTTTAAGTAGCTCATTGCGCAGTTGCGTTGTTTCTGTATCAGCTGCATCACGATCTTCAAAGTTCACGGTTTCTCTAACACCGATTAGATTTCCATCATCGTCCATGGTTTGTGTGAGGACATTACCACTCTGCTTCGCCTTTTCAATATTCTCCATAATTGCCTTCTTCTTGGTCTCACGAACACGCTCCTCGAATTCCTTCTTGGCCATTTCCTCGTTCTTCATCTTTTCTTTATGAAGAGCATTTAGTTCCTCCTCCATATGCTCGACACGCCCTGTCTTATACGCATCGGGATCCCATGGCATCCATGTTCCAACTGGTCCTACAAAAATGTCGTGATTAGGATCACTGTCGCGAAGCTTCTTGCAACGTTCCTCTGCCTCGTCTTGGCTCGAGAATACGCCACGCACCTTTAGTCCGCGCACAGATGTCTGAAATGCGTGCTCGCGACCGAACTTTTCATTTAGTTTATCCTCCTGCTTATCCATAAAATTCCGATAATCGTCTTCAATGCCGCTTTTTTTTAGCTTGTCGGACTCTTCTTTGACAAAATCATTGAAATCAGTGATAAGTGCGTCAACCGGCATATTGTGCTTATATGCGATAAAATGAATAAACTCAAAGTATCGTTCCATTGATTTGGAGAATTCCCATTGCTTTATAAACTGATCAAATAAATAGACCTCCTTTTTCTTCAAAATCTTCTCAGGGGACACGAAGGACAGGCATGCAAATTTTTGTCCAGCAATAGGAGCATCTTCATCGCATAGATCTACGTATTTAGGGTTTTTAGCACCGGTTTCATCTACCTTCTTTTCGAAAGACATGGGTTATATACATGAAGATAACTATTTAGTTTTAAGTGTTTTCAGTCCGAAAACATATTCACATGTCTTGACGCAATTATTTAGAACATATAGGCCAAGTTTATTTTATTTTCGTATAGTATACAAACAGAATGAACGAGATGTTTGATCTTAACGAGTTAGTGAAGCGCGCCATCAAGTACCTAATTGAGGGTCTTGCGGTAGCCATCTGTGCCATGTTGATCCCTAAGAAGGCTCTCAGCATGGAGGAGATTATTATTATTGCTCTTACTGCAGCAGCCACATTCAGTATCTTGGATGTGTTCATTCCTTCCATGGGATCTAGTGTGAGAAATGGTGCAGGTATGACTTTAGGTAGCAGCCTTGTTGGTGGTATCCGTATTGCATAAATATGTATTTCTACTATGTTCGTTATAGTAGAAATATTTCAAGCTGTTTAGACGGTGGGAAAATATTCCCAGTCGAGATCACTGCATACTTTTTTCCAGATCATGTCTTGTTCCAATTGTTTTTCACGGTCCTTCATCATAGGGATGTAGGGTAAATATTGCATTTGGTCAAGCAGAACACATAATTGGTGGAGTGTATACGTGTAATTGAAGAAGTTGGTCCGGTTTGGTGGACAATGTACGGCCCATGGTTGTTGGATCTCTATAAATAATACACACAATGTCTCATGCAATTCTTCATTCATGATGGGTGGCTTGATACCAAATAGGGAGTTGATATATTGAATATGTTCAAAATATTTATTAAACCCTAGTTTCCTTAATATTTCCCGCATCTTATCGTAATTAATAATAGACATGTCTTCAATCCGTTCTTTTTTGATTCTTGCACGTATTGCATTTATAACCTCTTCTGGAATTTGGGTAGTTTCCTTGGCCTGAAATTGTGAAAGAATTTCTTTGAAATGATTGAGCCGAATATAGGCAGTGTACGAAACTTCGCTCGGTGGCTCTTTGTTTGCAGGTTTCGCGCTATCGACAATGTATGTTATAAATTTTCCACAATTTGCATTATTACATATCAATATACCCTCTTCGTCTTGTGGGATTAGTTCTCCAGAACGACATATTGTGCATACATCAGTGGGAATAACAAAATCATGAATGTTTGTTATTTCATTACTAACATTCCGCCAATACTTCTGATATAGTTGTTTCGCCCCCGAATATTTGTCATTGGAAATATCGGATGCATTTGCAGCAGTGGCCTTTACTTTGAAGAAGGAGTTCAAGACATTTTTGTTTTGGTTGGTTATATTAGAAACCATAGATATTTGTTTCTTTTGTTCAAAATAATCGAACACGTATTTCGAGTTATCCAATAAATAATTTTGCTTCTTGTTCTTCAATTTGCGCAATTCAAGTTTAATGTCCCGAATGCGATCTCTTATGTCTAGCTTTTCGTCGAGTTGATCTATATTCTTTCCTCGCGTCTTTAGCATTGATAATTCTTCTTCTAATTTAGGAATAAGAACAGTCTCTGTATTATAGATTTCATCTAACATTTCCGTATGTTTGTTGTCAATGGAGGTTATTGCTGGATTTTGCATATTGGCATGTCGTTTTTGTTGTGCCTTGTTCATATATAGGGGGCGATTATCGATGTATAACTGAAGATTGTATGTTTATGTTAGTTTTTATCCTATTTCTTATTTTTGGATACCTGTCATTGACAAATTCCATTGATATCATTCGTCAAACTGCAAAAAATGGTATCTAACAATCTCCTATAGATGAGCCAAAATATAACAACCATTGATCTACCAAATAATATGAAGATAGACAAACCTGTTTTTCAAAAAATGCTTTTTATAAGCAATGCTTTAGAACGGGGATGGACTGTTAGGAAATCGACCAATTCCTATATTTTTACAAAGAAACATGAGAACCGACAAGAAATCTTCCAAGAAGACTATTTAGAATCGTTCGTGGAATCGAACTGCTCACTGGAATGTGTATCATCATCGCCAATTGCAACATAGACAATACTATGGTCTGTAAAAATTGAATCAATATAAACAGAAAGATATTATGTTATACAGTGATGTCATCAAAGAAACGCAACTATGGCCAGTTTTATACGACCAACTACTCATATATTTTACAAACTATGGAAATACCGACCAATATAGACAAAATTATCGAGCCATTTTGTGGTTATGGAGATATGTTGGGCTTTCTAAAGAAGAATGGTCAGTATACAGTGGAAACCTATGATATTGACCCCAAAATAGACGGTACTACTTTGCAAGATACACTGGTTCATCCTCCTTGCTACAAAGGATCCTTTGTTCTAACAAATCCTCCTTATTTGGCCCGGAATAAATGCACAGATAAAACAATTTATGATAAGTATAACATGAACGATCTGTATAAATGTTTCTTGTCTGAATTAATCACAAATCAGTGTTTGGGAGGGATTGTTATCATTCCGCTGAATTTTTGGTCCTCCATCCGAAAAGCGGACATTGATCTGCGGCGCCAATTTTTAAGCGTGTATGAAGTATCTCAGTTGAATATATTTGAAGAACAAGTGTTTGTTGATACTACGTATACAGTTTGCTCTATGCAATTTCATATACGATCGAGTTCGTACAATATACCCATAATAGCAATGGTATATCCTTATGGTGCGAAAGTAGAAGCAACATTAACCGAAGACAATCAATATATGATTGGTGGTGAAATCTACAATCTGCCTGATAATCCAGATTATACGATTACGCGTCTCACGAGTAAAACTATAGACAAGCCTTCGACAAATATATTAGTGAAATGCATTGATGATGGCGAACATCGTCCAATATCTCTCAGTATGGTTAGAGATGCGGAAGTATATGTTGATAACACACCTAAGCTGTCTGCACGAACATATGCAACCTTGGTTATTGATCCACCCATATCATTAGATACTCAGAAACGTTTGGTCGAGAGATTCAATGAATATCTAAATTTACAACGAAAAAAATACAATTCGCTCTTCCTAACGAATTATCGAGAAAGTAAAGACATAGCGAGAAAGCGGATCTCATTTGATCTAGTATATCAAATTGTGGGTTCCTTGTTAGCAAGTGGTTCCCAAAAATCTTGTTGAAACTGAGCCATGTCGCCAATAAACACATTTTTTCTAATATTGGCGTATTGTTCTTTATTTAGTAAGTATTGAAATTTATTCATGTGCTTAAAGCTGGTATCGCCGTCTAAAATATTTACAAAATATGGCATATTTTTATTAGGTTCATCTCTAAGATGGTTATTTAGATAATTAAGTTGTATTGATACAAAATGATACACCTCGCGCAACGAGCGTGTTTGTACACCCCCTGCATCGCAAATCATTTTAAAATTGAAATAGAATGAGTTGTTTTTATATGGCATAAACCCATCAAAATCTTCTGTCCATTCAAAACCATCGATGGACTTCATAGGATATTTCTTTTCAACCATTGCATTCGAAAGAATATTAAGTCGATAGTCGGATTTTTTACATACTTGCCCCGTTATGTCTTCAACGTATGCTCGCTGAAATAGTTCGCATTCATTCCTTTTTCCGCCATCATACCAACTACATCCCTGACGCCATAATTTGGTTTGGGTTTCGGATGAGACTATAGAAGAGGAATTCTTAATATAATTAGTAATTGCTTGATTTATCTGAGTTGCCATATATCGCTTGATTGCCTTAGTATATTATTATAATTAGATAGTCAATTTTTTATGCTAATAAGAGATGTATACAGATCCATCTCACATCGATACGAATATATTTCTTTATCATACAATTCCAATGGTTGAATCACAACTATATTTAGGAGGTTTGTCTAGTTCTCTCCTATCTTATTATTTTTGGGGAGGAGAAAATCAAAAATACAATTAATTAATTGTTTACGTACAAATCTGCAAAATTATTTTCTCTGGTAAACATATAGAATAACATTCTAAGATGGCTGGAGGACTTATGCAATTAGTCGCCTATGGCGCACAAGACGTGTTCCTTACCGGAACCCCCGAGATTACTTTCTGGAAGGTGTCCTACAGACGCCACACCAACTTCGCTATGGAGTCCATTGAGCAGACATTCTCTGGTCAGGCTGATTTCGGTCGCCGTGTTACCTGCACAATCAGCAGAAACGGTGATCTTGCTTACCGTACCTACCTTCAGGTTACTCTTCCTGAGATCAACCAGGAGCTTAACGCTTCCGGTGATGTCTATGCCCGTTGGTTAGACTTCATTGGTGAGCAGCTCGTTGCCCAGGTTGAGGTTGAGATTGGTGGTCAACGCATTGACCGTCAATATGGCGACTGGATGCACATCTGGAACCAGGTTACCCTTTCCAAGGAGCAACAATCTGGCTACTACAAGATGATCGGAAACACCACCCAGCTTACTTACATCACTGACCCTAAGTTCGCTGCTGTGTCTGGTCCCTGTGCTGCTGCTGGTGGACCCGCCCAGGTGTGCGCTCCCCGCAATGCTCTTCCTGAGACCACCCTTTACGTCCCTCTTATGTTCTGGTTTTGCCGCAACCCCGGACTTGCCCTTCCCCTGATTGCTCTTCAATACCACGAGGTCAAGATCAACATTGACTTCCGTCCTATTGGTGAGTGCTTATGGGCTGTCAAGGACATGACCACCGCTAGCGGAACCAACTCTGTTGCTGCTGCCTACCAACAATCTCTTGTTGCCGCCTCTTTGTATGTTGATTATATCTTCCTTGACACAGATGAGCGCCGCAAGATGGCCCAGAACCCCCACGAGTACCTCATTGAGCAACTCCAATTCACTGGTGATGAGTCTGTCGGTTCTTCTTCCAACAAGATCAAGTTGAACTTCAACCACCCTTGCAAGGAGCTTGTCTGGGTTGTCCAACCTGATGAGAACGTTGACTACTGTGCTTCCCTCGAGGGTGGCAACACATTGTTCAAGACTCTTGGTGCCCAACCTTTCAACTACACTGATGCTATTGATGCTCTTCCCAACGCCGTCCACGCGTTCGGTGGTGATGCTGCTACATCTGGTGCTGCTGGATTCATTGATGGTTCCGGTCTTTTCGAGACCGGTGCCCCCACTGGCGATGCCAGCCTTGACCAGGGTGCCGCTTCCTTGTTATCTGATGCCGGTACCTTTGTTCTTGCTGAGTCCGCCCTTGACATGCACTGCTGGGGTGAGAACCCTGTTGTCACTGCTAAGCTCCAGCTTAACGGCCAAGACCGCTTCTCTGAGCGTGAGGGTTCTTACTTTGACACTGTCCAGCCTTACCAGCACCACACCCGTGCCCCCGATGCCGGTATCAACGTGTACTCCTTTGCCCTTCGCCCCGAGGAGCACCAGCCTTCTGGTAGCTGCAACTTCTCCCGTATCGACAACGCCGTCCTTCAGCTCGTGCTTTCTTCCAACACCGTGTCTGGTTCCAAGACTGCCAAGGTCCGTGTGTACGCTGTTAACTACAACGTGCTCCGTGTGATGTCCGGCATGGCTGGTATTGCTTACAGCAATTAAGCAGTTGGTATAACAACCATTTTTAATAAAAACAAATTATAAAATCATAAAAATAATTATTGTCTAACGCCAACTTATAATAAAAAATTATAAATCTTTTTTTATTATAGAATTATACAATTCGGACCATTTCACATCGTATGTTATATTGTTTACATAGGAAAAGTGTATAAAAATAATCACACAATCATTGTAAAATGACCAGTTATCGTTCGTCAAATTTGCATACACAAAATGATTTGTTAATGACAAATATGTTAGAATTCTATAAAGATCAACGCCATATTCATACCATGATGCGTATTATAAACGGTGAATCCAAGATTTCATTACGCATAGTAGATTGGTTTGTAACCAATTTTGCAAAAAAGAATTACACCGTATACGAATTACTCAATCATCGCAATTTACCTACTCGTTTCAAAGTGTACAATGACTATAAACTCAAATTGAAAGCATATTCAAAGAAACGATTCGATCCATTTTGTAGGTGGGAACGTATTTCTATCCCCTATGATGGGGATCAATATATGGAAACAACTATCGGACAATTGAATTTTTTCAAATGGGCGATTGAGAACAAAATAGTTGATTATATCGAAAAATTCTATGATGTTATTGAGAACGATATGAACAACCGAAACAGTACAGCCAAAAGACGTTCTCCAGTGGAACCAACTCTTTCCGACAACTCAAAGACCAGAAAAAAAAGAGAAGAGCTCTCTATTTCTGCATGCAAATGTATTAAAAAGGAGACAGTGAAGATTGTTGTGAATTTTGGTTTGTAAAATAAAATACTCTATGCCCATACACTATAATCGCTAATCAAATTCCACTCAGCGCCTGCAACAGAAGATGATAATTGTGTTTGTTCCGATGACAATAATGTCTTCGGATTGCGTTTCATCATCATATCCTGGATATAGCTTTCTATTTGACAAAGCCACTTACTACCCAGGTCATTTGCTTGATAACATACGTCAGGAGTTGCGTCAATATGGCATGTAGTTTCTTTTAAAAGCCATTTGTCATGATAGTGTTTACATTTCTGTAAATATTCTAACCCAATATCACTCTCTCCGTCTCTCGAACGCTTTGCTACACGTTCATGACATTTTTCTGCGACCGCATCGATGTATACAATTCCATCTAATTTGAATTCATTTGAATATTCGTGATAAAAGTGTTTGTAAATTTGAAAGTGTATGTCTTCCATGGCACCGTCGTCGAATAACATTTGGGCAAAAATGTTTTTATCTGCATCAAGAGATCGTTCGCAAATAATGGCTTTACTATCCGGATTTTTTCTTATTGCTTCGCGTATCAAAGAAAGTCTAGTTGCATAGGCCATCACTTGGAAGGGAAATGCATATTTGGAAGAATCTGCATAAAATTTTTGTAGAATATTATCACCACTTGCTGGATCTTTTATACTCTCCCAAATATCTACAGGTTCGCGTAGAAAGAGGACATCTTTGTTGTTTTTCATATGCTCTTGAAGTTTGTCGATAATGGTGGTCTTACCAGCACCAATGTTGCCTTCGATTGAGATAATAATAGGACGAGATACCATGTTATAGAATGTTTGATACCTTGCTATATATATAGTTGGATGGATTTAATTGCTCTAAAAAACACATATACCTTCAAATCAATTTTCCTGGTCATAATAATTATATCCGTTGTAATTATTATTATGAACATCTGCATATACCGGTTATGTTATGTACAAACCTCCAAATTGTCGCAATGGTTTGAACTTTAAGATATCCAATATTTTTTTTGTTGTAGGAAATTCATCCGCTCCATATACGTCTTGTAAAAGCATCCATTCGAGCATACCTCCTCTATATAGGAAAACATTCTGGAATCCGAGTGAATATAGCTGGTTATATTTATCAAGCGCACTATTGTCAGCACTGTGTTTTCCGTATATAACAACTTGTTTCGTCGCAACATCATAGTCGGAAATTAGCTGGTTCAAAATTGTTTCCTCCTCTTTATCGGAAACCGTTGTTGAAATCAGACAATCCTGTTCATTTGCCGTCAATGTATTAATAACAAGGAATTGTTCAGGATTCTGTATAGCGAACTGAACGTCTTCAAACCCAATATTATTACATTTTGGTTTAAAAAAGGCAGCAAACATGTTTTAAGTTAATGTATACAAGATTTTTCGTTCTATATTTTTTTGAAGCCATCTACTATTTACAAATTCCTATTTCTCTTATTTGTATGAAAAATTGATAAATCGCATCGTACTTATTTGATACCATAAATTAAGAATTTCAATCAATAATGGATCTAATCACGCAATCAAAACTAGGCAAGCCAGAATGGGAGATGATAGAAGTCCCTGTTTCTGATAAAGAAAAACAAATACTGAAACTTATCATGAATGGATACCATGACGTACGCATTCGTACAAATGAAACCCAGTCGCTGTTTACTTATGTGAAAGTCGACCAAACAGAAGAAACAGAATATTACTTGTATACGAAGTATTTTGAACCGATTCTTGCCAAATCCATCTCGAAATATGGTAAGAATACGCCTCTGCATAACTATAGGGCGTCTGCTCCGATAACGAAGGGCAAACCCAAAAAAATGAAGACGTCGGTTGCAGTACGTTTGCAAATTCTAGAAAAAAACATTGCTACGAGTAAATCGATCATTTATGAATTCCTACTGGTTGAATTGTTTGGAGATTTATTGAAAAATCTTTATAAACAGAAACAGGATTATGCGTTTTACTTGTATACTATTTTACAATTAAACAAGGCGTCCATTCATAGTGTCAATAAATACGTTGTAGCTGTAGTAGAAAAACTGGTGAGTTATGCAAAAGATATCACGAATACCAGCGAAATAATTACCAATGCATACAAATTTATTGAAAAAAATAAATATCTCTTGAAATATGAAGACAAGGCTTTATTCTCGCATCAAAAAGAGTTGTTTCAGATTTGCGGTAGAAATCAGGGTGCGGAGTTTAATCCGAAATTGATTTTATACACTGCACCGACTGGCACAGGCAAGACACTTTCACCCATTGGATTATCTGAAAAGAATAGAATTATATTTGTTTGCGTGGCTCGTCATATTGGTTTGGCATTGGCAAAATCAGCCATTTCTATGGAAAAGAAGGTAGCTTTTGCGTTTGGTTGCGAAACTGCATCTGACATTCGTTTACATTACTTCTCAGCCATTGACTATACAGTGAACAAGCGATCTGGTGGTATTTGGAAAGTGGATAATAGCGTAGGCGATAATGTTGAAATTATGATTTGCGATGTGAAATCTTACATAACTGCTATGCATTATATGTTAGCGTTTAATCAAGCCGAATCAATTATTACCTATTGGGATGAACCGACAATCACAATGGATTCAGAAGAGCATTCCCTTCATGAAACTATTCATCAAAATTGGATGCAAAATCAAATACCAACTGTTGTATTATCGTGTGCTACTTTACCATCTTCTCAAGAAATTCGCGGAGTATTCGATGACTTCCGTGGGAAGTTTGACAATGCCGATATTCATACCATAACCAGTTATGATTGTAGAAAATCCATCTCGATTTTAAACAAAGATGGATATTGTGTATTGCCGCACTATTTGCATGAGGAATATCGCGAATTGATCCAATGTGCAGAATATTGTATGCAAAACAAAACAATGCTCAGGTATTTTGATCTACGTGAGATTATCTATTTTGCAGAATATGTTAATAAACACGAATGTATTGACAAAGAATATGCAATTGACGTATATTTTGGAGATATCACAAATATCACTATGAACAGTTTAAAAGACTATTATCTGGAGCTACTGCTCCATATGAATGAGTCGGATTGGCCCGAGACATATACGTATTTATCTAGCACACGTAAAAGAATGTTTGAACAATCTGGTCCAGCCAAGTCTTCCAGAAGCGACATACCGCGCGTACCCGGAGTTTCACTTACAACATCTGATGCGTATACTCTTACTGATGGACCAACCATCTTCTTAGCTGACGATATTGATAAGATCGGTGCATTTTACATTCAACAAACGAATATTGCCTCCTCTGTATTTGAGAAAATTTTGTCAAATATCAACATTAACAATAATCTTATTGAAAAAATAGACAAACTTGACCGTCAGATTGTGGCAAAAGAGGAAAGTGGCACAGATTCATCCGATACAAAGGGTAGTAAAAATAACTCAAAAGAGTCTAGTCGTATGTGCAAAGAAGCTCAGGAATGGATGAATGAAATTAACAAGTTGAGAAAACAAATACAATCTGTTGCATTGGATTCAGGATACCTACCAAATACGAAGCCACATCAACATAAATGGACACCAGACGGCGAGATTCATGAAAATGCATTTGTTTCAAACATTGGCGAGGATATGAGCAAGACGATTATGATGCTTGATGTAGAAAATCATATGAAAGTGCTCTTGCTATTAGGTATTGGTATGTTTACAGAAACGACTAATATTCGGTACATGGAAATCATGAAACAATTGGCCGATGAACAGCGATTGTATATGATTATTGCGTCGACAGATTATATTTATGGCACGAATTATCAGTTCTGTCATGGGTTCATCGGTAAGGATCTTACCAAAATGACACAACAAAAAACATTACAAGCAATGGGGCGTATTGGTAGGAATCATATTCAACAGGATTATACGGTGCGGTTTCGTGATGATGCAATGATTACTTCATTATTACAGAAGCCCGACAATAATTTGGAAGCGAACAATATGAATAAGTTGTTTTGCAGCGATTAAATGAGAAATAGAAACGCACTGCGCTGCATAATGCAACGTGTCATATAGGAACAAATATTATATCATATGGTAGTATAGAATGATTTTTTTATCGTTTTTATTTCTTGTAGCTGGCGTTACTGCCAGAATGAATGAATACGTGCCTATACTTGATATTGAGCCATACCAAGCAACACATAATTTGGATACCGATTTACCCCAATCATTTACATGGTCTAATGTAGATGGTGTGAACTATTTAACGAAAAGCCTGAATCAACATATACCCGTCTATTGCGGGAGCTGTTGGGCCCACGGTAGCGTTAGCTCTTTGGCGGATAGAATCAAAATTATGCGTAAGGCTGCATGGCCTGATATAAATCTAAGCATTCAGTTCATATTGAACTGCCAAATGGGTGGTAGTTGCAATGGAGGGGATCACTTAGCTACATATAAAGCCATTCATGAATATGGATCTATTCCATATGAAGATTGTATGGTCTACCAAGCGTGTAGTTCTGACTCAAAAGAAGAAGCATGTAAGAATAAACGTGATTTTGAATGTACTCCGAAAAATATATGTAGAACATGTGATACATTTAGCAATCATGGTGGTGTATGCAATCCAATTCTACATTATCCGAATGCTACGGTTGCTAGTTATGGAGCGGTTCGCGGTAGTGATAATATGATGGTAGAAATATATAAGAATGGACCTATTGCGTGTGGGATAAACGCAGCTGAAATAGATGATTACAATGGCGGTATTCTCGATGTTCCCAAAAAATTAAAGACAATAAATCATATTATTTCCATAGTTGGTTGGGGATATGATGCAAGTACTGATAAACAATACTGGATTATTCGCAATTCATGGGGAAGCTATTGGGGAGAACTCGGTTTTATGCGATTAGTATTGGGTGAAAACCAATTAGGAATTGAAAAAACGTGTGCTTATGCCATACCTGGCAACTGGACCTTACACAACGTCCACTGTTATGAAGATGGTCGGAATTGTATGGATTAGAAACAAAATAAAAAGCTGCATAAACGGGTTTTATTTTGTGTATACGATTTATGTGTGTTTTTTATAGATTAAACAACCATCTTTTTGGGTATGGAAGGAAAATCCACACCTTTCCCATACTCGTTCAATATTTTTTATTTCAAGACTAGAAGCTTCTAACCAGATATTCCATCCATTAGGTATTCTATTTATCATATCTTGCAGTATACCCTTCTTTCTATAGGATGGTCTTACACAGGCAAATACCAACTCAGTCGTAAACCCTTCCTGTTGAAACTTTCCACCATAACATTTCAACAGTATAAATCCTTGAATTTTACCATCAATGATATGTGTAATCCAATGAGTTTTGGTGTATTCTGAAATTTCAAAATTATAAATGCCATTCTGTGATTTATATAGGTTTAACTCGTCCAGACGTACATGTCGATGAACTTCTATATCACAGTAATTACAATCATCTTTAGTATCACATGTACACACATCGGCTTCCTCCGCATCAATACCTTCTTCTTTCAATTCTGCATTTATTTTCAAATCTTCGTAAGCAATTTTTGTGATATTATGCGTTGAAAACCAAAAATTCCCTGTTTCGAGTGTAATTTTCTTAATCTGTTCTACTTCTTCCATTATTAGCTCGTGATTTTACAAGTATATTTTGGTTAGGTGCAACCTATCTATTGATAATATATCAATTTTCTACGATATTGTGAAAAACAAGAATATGTAGAAACATATTCTGGTTTGAAATGGTTTTGACAATCTGCCAATACTCACCCGATGAGGGGCTTGAACCCTCGACCACATGCTTAAAAGGCATGCGCTCTACCAACTGAGCTAACCGGGTAAAAAACGGTTTAATGACATGTTCAGGTCATTGTTCAGGCACGGGCTCGAACCGTGGGCCTTCGGCTCATAAGACCGATGCTCTAACCAAACTGAGCTACAAGAACAAGGTTATGTATTTGTTTCACTACATACCATATATGCCGCGACGTGTTTATATTGTTTTATGTAATACATTCTCTACTTAGCGCGTGAAGTCGGGTTGTGTATTATGAAGTTCGATTTGAAGTCAAACGTTTACCGTCTACATATTCAGTATCATATCTGATTGTTTTATTGGGACGTTTGATAATGAATATATTGTATGGATCAAAATTAATGGAATGAAAGTGTGTATATGATAACTCGGTGAAATTATACCCATTGTTATGAGTAAATATAGTTTTGTCGCAGGTATTGTCTATAGCAATGCTGTGTATCCGAACTTGTGATGCTATATATTTATCTGAGCTATTATCCATTATCTCAACGCGTTCAAATAATCGATTTAATATCTTATGAATATCGCTCGTGTATGTACGAACATTGATAATTCGCTTGAATGATATAATGTATGGTCTATCACGTTGTGTGCGGTGCATTGACATAATGTGATAATTATATGCTAATAAATTTGTTTGCATTCAGTGATGTTTTTACTTATTCATCAATTTTTTAGAGAGCTTTTGTATAGTCAACCACATATGGATTGCTCTTCAACATGTTTGTTATATCAGGACTATTACGATCCATCTGAATGTTGGCGTACAATGAATTGTCTGTTCCAGCCAAGCGACCCATATTGGAAACATCGGGGGATTGATGAGGCATGGTTCCAGTTATAGGGCGACTATTTTTGAGATCATTATCGCGCGATTTCTGGCGCATATTAATATCACCATTCATAAGATTCATGTTTCCGCTGACCATATGTCCCTTAATGGTACTCGATTTAATATCATTGTTGCGTTGATTGTATCCAGATTCATACGATTTCATCTGTTTAGTACCTGCACCTGCACCTGCTACACCTGCATAATAGAAATCACCTGTATCATTACGGTTGGTATTAGCAACCTGTTGATCGGCGACTTGATAAGCACCGCCATTTTGATTCGCATTCACATTCAAATGATTCTTTGAATCTTCGGTCATTTCACGAATTGTAGCACTGGGTCTGTCAGCAGGATTAAAAATATAGGATTGTGGGACAGTGGTGCCAGGATTTTGATACGGACGAAGAGTACCAATGGCATTCTCTTTGCGAGATGGACGAAGCACGTCCAGTAATGGAGCAACTGCTGCGCCAATACTGCTACGTACCATACCAAAATAACCATCTTGTTTGTTAGATGAACGGTTATTGGGATACGCCTTTTTAGATTTGATACCATAATCTGCATCAGTTGCACCATTGCGGCCATGCGCATTTGCGACAGCAATTGGTACAGCACCTAATTGCTGATTATGGGAATCCATATATTCGCCAGGAACATAAGTAGAAGGGTTTTGTGAATTTGCAACACCTCCGTAGGATGCGGTTGTTTCTGGACGAGATACGTAGCGATCAACAGGAATAGAATGTAATGTT
>Ga0222715_10002631_pt1 | contig 16285 bp, 17 predicted proteins | sample C33_9DmetaG_FD_165056 | JGI IMG/M metagenome (GOLD analysis project Ga0222715, IMG submission 165056) | Estuarine water microbial communities from San Francisco Bay, California, United States - C33_9D | ecosystem: Environmental > Aquatic > Marine > Unclassified | place: USA: California... | reverse complement strand
AATTTGTTTTCCTTCGGCATGTTTTGATAAGATTAACCATTTATGCATTCCCATTTCATAAGCCATTCGCCCAATAGATTCATTTTTAACCAATGCGATTTTCTTTTCCGTCATAAAGCCTTCATTTTCTTTGGGAAAACGACGATATAGATAAAATTTGGTAATGCATTCTAAAACACCATCGCCGACAAATTCTAAACGTTCATTCGACTTTGTATATAAAGGTAAACAATCGTTGGGCTTTTCAACAATGACTATATTATTTGCTTCATTTTCTAAATTTGGACGCCGAATATATGAGCGATGAATAAATGCTCGTTTATATAATTCATAATTAAAGATCGGAATATTAATACTATATCGCCTTAATATTCCTTTAATATCATCTTCCGTTATTGGAATGTTTACTGGATTATATGGGTCAAAAATATATGTTTCAATACCATTACTATTCTTTTCAACTCGAATGTCGTCGTCCATCATACTTATTTATAATCGATAAAATGTATTTATATTATTCAATTTTATATTTATCAAAAAAAGAATATATGAAAACCTTAATTTAATTTATTAATATGAAGTTAATTATAGATGAGCGCGAAACTGCACTATATGAGAAATGTTACTCTTTAATATTATCTCAAGAAAAAGCAATTTGTGTTGAATTAATAAAGGAAGTATTACCAATTGGAGATATTATTCTAAAAACAGATGATAATAAGGAGGTTATGGTCATAGAACGAAAAACGTTCGGAGATTTATTCGCATCCATAAAAGATGGACGGTATGATGAACAATCCCATCGATTATTACATACTACTAATATGCCGCCACATTCTATAATTTATTTGTTAGAAGGAATCGTTTCTCAATTAGATAAAACACAGAAAAAATTATTGTATTCTACAACAACAAGTTTACAATATTTCAAAGGATTTTCTGTTCATAGAACATCAAGTGTAATAGATAGTGCAGAATGGTTATTGTTTATGGCTATGAAAATAGAGAGAAATTTTATAAAAGGCATAGTTCCATACTATTTAACCGCCCCCTTTCATTGTATTTTTAATGAAAAAGAAAATACAGATGAAGAGTCGATTGAAAAAAGTGAAACAAATGTTTTTAAAGCAAATCCAGATGCTCAAAATTATTGTAATTTTGTGAAAAAGACAAAAAAAGACAATATCACTCGGGAAAATATTGGTGAAATTATATTGTGCCAAATTCCTGGAATCAGTTCAATTACAGCCATAACAATAATGAAAAATTTCAAAGATTTTCCTGATTTTATATCAACGATGAAAGCTGATCCTACTGGATTAGATAACATGCAAATAGAAACAAATGGGAAAAAACGAAAAATATCTAAAACAATAATAGATAATATAAAAAAATATTTACTCTAAAATATCACGTGCTGGTGGTAATAATCCTGATACAGAAGGATTATAACTTACCTTGGGATTAAATAAACTAGGTTTTGATACTTGATTTTCATCATATTTACCACTTTCAATCATTTTTTGTGTATGTGTAACGCCTCCCCAATTTGGGTCCATTGGATTATCACTATGTTTCGCATTCATAGTAGATTCATGAATATCATCTAAAAAAGAACGTATACCTTGATTTTGACCGTGAGAATCAAACCCAGAATATAAATCGTTATCATTTGTTTTTGTATTACTAGTAGGAACAGTTTGTAATCCACCTTCTAATTCAAATGGACTGGGTCTAACGCGATAAACGTCATTACCTTGTGTAGTGGTTTCTTGTTGTAAAAACAAAATAGGGCAATCGATACCGTTCTTTTTCTGTATTTCTAAATAATTGATATATTCATCTAAATTATAAAAAGGCATAGGGTTTGTGCCTGGAATTAATTTTTGTTTGGTGTTGTATAATAAAATAGTTGTACCTTTTTGTATTAATAAATCAGGACAATTGTTCGTTTGTTCTTCTTTTTCATTAGACATAGATTCAGTAGAAATAGGTATTAAATAGACAGTACAATACATTCCTGCTAAAAATGTTAATAATAAAAATAGAATGAGTAAAAGTTGTATATGTTGCATATTGTTATATATATTATTGAGGATTTTATTTAGAATAATATTTAAATTCAATAGATTATTTAAATTCTTTTTATATACTATATGGTTTATACGAAAAAAAGTAAATTACTAAAAATAAAAAGAAAAACCCAACGTAATAAGGGTGTTAAAAACAAACGAAAGTCAAATAAACGAATAGCCTTTAAGAAAATGTCGGCAGGTAATCTAAAAAAAAATCACTCTAAGTATGATACTTATTATAGGTTATTAATACAAAATCGTGATATAAGTGATATAAATGATAATAAAGATACTATAAAAAAGGATACTAAAGACAATAAAATCGCAATAGTATTAATATTTGCAGAATGGTGTGGACATTGTCAAGCTTTACGTCCGATTTGGGATGATATGGTACAACAAATAGATGATAATAAATATGATGTGGTCGAAATTAATAGTGATAATCAAGAAGAAGGAATTAATTCTTTAAAAGATAAATATGAAGTCGATGATATTAGCGTTAATGGATATCCTACCGTTGGTTCTATAAAAAATAATAAGTTTACAAATTATAATGGTGGTCGAAATATAAAAGATTTAATGAAATGGACAAAGACCCTAATGAAAAATTGAATATTATTATACAAATAATTTTATAATAATCTAAAAACACTTATATTAATAATATAATGTCTGGTAAAACAAAGAAGCTTAGGGTCAACAAAAATGCAACCATTACTAAATCATTCCGTTTAATTGAATTCAATTTTTATGATGATGATTCTTGTAATGATGATGATAGTTCAACCGATTCCAATGATAAATATACAAATAATAAAAGTTTTGTAATACAAATGTTTGGTATTAATGAAACAGGAGAAACATGTTGCTTATATGTAAATGATTATATGCCGTTCTTTTATGTTAAGGTTGGTAAAGATTGGACAGATGGTGATAAATTTGGATTGATTCAACAAATACAAAAAAAATTACCTAGATATTACCAAGATTGTATTATTTCATCTGAATTTGTTGAACATAATAAATTGTATGGTTTTACTGCTGGTCAAAAAGAACGATTTATTCGATTGGAATTTCAAAATCTGGCTTCCATGAATAAAGTAAAAGGTCTATGGTATTCTTATTCAACTGGTGAAAGAAAAAGAGAAAATTTAACATACAAAGATATTGATATTGAATTGTATGAAAGTAATATTCCTCCCCTATTGCGTTATTTTCATATTAATCATATTAGTCCATCCGGATGGGTTTCTTTTAAATTAAACAAAGTATTAAAATTAGATTATAAAACCACTACATGCAATTATGAATATATTTGCTCTTTAAAAAATCTCATGCCCGAAACTGATAAGGAAACAATCGTGCCTTATAAAATATGTAGTTTTGATATTGAGGCTAGTAGTAGTCATGGTGATTTTCCATTACCTCAAAAAGATTATAAGCGGTTGGCTATGAATTTGGTGGATAGCTTTTTGAAACAAAAAACATTTTTAGATGAGGATAATACAAAAACGCTAATAGCAAAAGTAATTAATGCGGCATTCAATTATGATACTTACCAAAATATAGATTTGGTCTATCCAAAAAGACGTATAAGTGAAGAACATTTAAATAATCGAATTGAAATATTATTAAATAAATCATTGGATGTTGCGAAAAAAGCAAATACAGAAGAGGATAATTCTTATTTATTAACCATTGACGAAATGTTTGAACCAATTGGTGGTAATGATGCAGGTGATGGTGATAATGAAGGTAATAATGAAGTAGAATATAGTTATAAAAAACATGAAAAAAAGACAAAGGTAAATAAAAATGCAACTATTATTGACGTATTATTTGACGATAATTATACTAGAGACGAAACGGTTAACATTGCGAATGAAGTTTTGACCAAATTATTTCCACAATTAGAAGGCGATAAGGTGACGTTTATCGGTTCTACCTTTATGAAATATGGCGAAAAAGAGCCATATTTGAACCATTGTTTAGTATTGGATACATGTGATGAAATAGATAATATTGAGATTGTAAGCGTAGATAAGGAAAAAGATTTATTATTGCAATGGGCAGAATTAATCCAGAAAGAAAATCCAGATATTATTATTGGTTATAATATATTTGGGTTTGATTATGAGTTCATGTTTCGTCGTTCCTTAGAATTAAATTGTGATAAAGAATTCCTCTTACTTTCTCGTAAAATAGGAGAATTTTGTGCGAAACAAACTGATGCTAATAATGTGTCTTTAGAAAATACAAAGATTGTATTAGCAAGCGGTGATTATGACTTACGCTATCCAAAGATATCGGGGCGGTTACAGATTGATATGTATGCTTATTTCCGACGTGATTTTAATCTATCTTCTTATAAATTGGATGATGTAGCCGGTGAATTTATTAGTGATGATATTAAGAAAATTCAATATACTGAACATGAAGAATACGGTAAAGTAACTGAATTATACAGTAAAAATTTAATGGGTTTACATGTAGGTGATTTTATTCATATTGAATTAATTGGATTTACTTCAGATTATTATGATAATGGTCGCAAGTTTATTGTAAAAGATATTATTCGTGATAAAGAAGTAATTGAAAAAGATAAAACAAACACGTACAATGTGATTATTATAAAAGGTCATTATGATATTGACCAAAGTAAATCATTGAAATGGGGTATGGCGAAGGATGATGTAACTCCTCAAGATATTTTCAGATTAACTAACGGAGATTCAAAAGACCGCGCAATTGTTGCGAAATACTGTATTCAGGATTGTAACCTTGTCCATCATTTGATGAACAAGATCGATGTAATTACAGGATATGTTGAGATGTCTAGTATTTGTAGTGTTCCTATTAGTTTTCTAGTATTTCGTGGACAGGGGATTAAACTTACCAGTTATGTTGCGAAAAAATGTCGAGAAAAAGATACATTAATGCCTGATGTTGAAAAATCAAACGATAATAGTGGGTATGAAGGTGCTATTGTATTACCTCCAAAATGTTCTATGTATATGGATAATCCAGTAGCTTGTGTAGATTATTCTTCACTATATCCATCATCAATGATTAGCCAAAATTATTCACATGATAGTAAGGTGTGGTCTAAAGAATATGATTTAGATGGTAATATGAAAAGAATTACAGGTGAAAGAGATAGTCGTGGAAGATTTATATATGATAATTTACCTGAATTTCAATATATTGATATTGAGTTCGATACATATAAATACGTTCGTAAACACCCGGCCGCAGCAGCCGAAAAAATTGTATGTGGAAAGAAAATATGCAGATGGGCACAATTACCTGATAATCAAAAATCAATCATGCCTTCTATTTTGGAAGAATTATTAAAAGCTCGTAAAGATACTCGTAAAATGATTAAAACTGAAAAGGACCCATTTATGCAAAATATCTTAGATAAAAGACAATTAGGTTATAAGGTAACTGCGAATTCATTGTATGGTCAATGTGGTTCAAAAACATCTACATTCTTTGAAAAAGACGTTGCTGCATCTACAACCGCAACTGGTCGAATGATGATCATTTATGCTAAAAAAATGGTAGAACAAGTATATGGTAATATGATATATGATACAATTGACCACGGAAAGGTACGAACACGTGCTGAATATGTATACGGTGATACAGATAGTGTATTCTTTACATTTAATTTAGAACATCCTGATACAGGCGAAAAGATTAAGGGGCAAGATGCTCTTGCGATTACTATAGAAATAGCTCAAGATGTAGCACAATTATGCTCAAGTTATTTAAAACAACCAATGTACTTAGAATATGAAAAAACATTGATGCCTTTTATCTTATTATCCAAAAAGAGATATGTTGGAATGTTATATGAAGAAGACCCAAATAAAGGTTATATGAAATTTATGGGACTCTCTTTAAAAAGACGAGATTCTTGTGATTATTTAAAAGATGTTTATGGCGGTATATTGAATATCTTAATGAAAGATAATGATATACAGAAATCGATAACATATTTAAATCAATCATTAATGAATTTAATTGATGGTAAAGTCAGTATGGATAAATTAACCATTACAAAAGCTTTACGTGGTTATTATAAAAATCCAAATCAAATTGGTCATGCTGTATTAGCAGAACGAATCGGTAAAAGAGACCCCGGAAATAAACCAAAACCAGGTGACCGTATGAAATTTGTGTTTGTTGTAAATGATAATAAAAAGGCATTAATGGGAGATAAAATAGAAACAACTGATTATATAGTTCAAAATAAATTACAAATTGATTATACACATTATATTACGAACCAGTTAATGAAGCCGCTTCAACAATTATTTGGTCTAGCATTAGAACAAATTTGGAAATATCAAAATAAACACAGTGCTGTTAAGAATTTTAAAAAAGAAATGATTACCTTAGGAAAAGAATTTCCAGATATTGAAATATTTATGAAAAAGAAAGAAAAAATCACGTCTGCTAAAATAAAAACGTTATTGTTTGATGATGTTTTAAATAAAATATATAATAAACGAAATCATATTCAACCAATCACACACTTTTTCAAAAGATAATTAAACGAAATTGATAATTATATTATTTATAATTAAAATAATATAATTTTTTATGTGTATATTATACAAATGGTATCGCCTACCTTGCGAGAAATCTTAATAGCCGAAGAATACAAAACAAATAAAACTGCTATACAAAAACAAAAAATATGGTCAACAAAACAAAACGATATTTTCTATAAGACAGGACGACCTATTTTTTTTAAAAATATAGTAAACCCACCTCATTTATGGTTTTTATACGAAAATAAATATAAAAAGATTGAATTTTAAAATTGATTGTTAGATACGTCCAATTGAGAAATACCTACATTCATTAGTACTGGTAACGGGGGATTATTATCTATATTTCCGTATATAAATTGACTATGAGTATCCCATTCATTATTTATAATATCGAACAAATTAATAGACGAATATATTGAATTATTATTTTGATTATGATATTGATTATGATATTGATAACCATCGAGGGTGTCTTCATTAAGAATAATATTAGAAGAATCATCAAAAAACGGTAATTCATCATTCTCGGTTAAAATAGAATTAAGAATTTCATCAAGGTCAATCTCACTATCCGGTTCGTGATTAAGCGACTCAGACACAGGTGATTCAGGTTCATGTTCGGGTTCAGGTTCAGGTTCAGGTTCAGGTTCGGATTCAGGTTCGGATTCAGGTTCAGCTTCAGATTCATTATTTCGTATATCATGTCGACAAACGGGACAATGTACGTTTCGTTCAAACCATCGGTCAATATTTGCCTTTTTAAAAATATGTCCACACACATTTATTCGTCTAATTTCACAATGTTCTTCAAATTGTTCTAAACTAATGGGACATGTATGTTGGTCATATTCCCAATTATGACTAGTATAATTTAAAACAGTAGTAGCAATTTCAATTTCTCTATTAGTAGGACTAACTACAACATCATCATATGGAAAAATTAAATGAGTATAAAACGGATTTGGAATAATTGGTGTATCTTCTGTATATCGTCTACGACTAATACTATTTTGTCTTCTAATAGGAGGATTCCTATAACGAGTATTTCTTATAATTGAACTACGAATAGGTGTTGTATCTATTGGTGAATTTTGTGTATAGGTAGTATCAGGTACTATTGGTTGTGGTATTTGTTGTGGAAAAATAGTAGGGTCTAAACCACGTTGGTTTAAGTGGGCTAACCGATAAACATTCATTTGTGTTTGAAACCCCATGGTTAAACAACGTTCCATTAATGTTTGATATGCTTGTATATTATTACTATAATTATCTGTTATAGAATTTAATAACCTCAAATACGTATTACTTACATTAATATATTGTTCATTATAATTATATGTGTCATCTACTGAATTTCTTCGAGTAAATGGACTATCCATTTATATATTAATTATATAAAGATAACTTTAAATTAATATAATATTATAATTACCAATGTCTATAGACACTTCAACATATATAAATAAAGGTTTAATTGGATTAGAAAATATAGGAAATACATGTTTTTTAAATTCTTGCTTACAAGTAGTTAAACAAGTATATAATTTAAATGAATTTTTCAATTCCGATAAGTGCAAAATATTAATAAAAAATGATACCCCTGATAGTATATTATTCAACGAATGGAATGAATTACGGAATTTAATGTGGAGTGGTAATGGCGTAATACGTCCTTTTAAATTTGTAAATAAATTACAAGAAGTTGCTTCATTGAAAAAAAGAGAATTATTTACTGGACATTCTCAAAATGATATGCCTGAGTTTTTAATGTTTTTTATGGATTGTTTACATAATAGCATTTCTCGTTCAGTAGATATGAAAATATCAGGCAGAGTCCTAAATAGTGTAGATGCTATAGCAAAAGAATGTTATAATATGTTAAAATATACTTACCACAAAGAATATTCGGAAATTATGAGCACATTCTATGGTATTTATTATTCAGAAATAAGAAGTATTGATGATAAAATTAGTCATAGTATTCGTCCTGAACAGTATTTTATAATTGATTTACCAATTAATGTTCATGAAAGTAGTGCGAAAAATTTATATGATTGTTTTGACCTATATTGTAAACCGGAAATATTAGAAGGTGAAAATGCTTGGTTTAATGAAAAAACAAATAAAAAAGAAGATATTAGAAAACAAATAAAATTCTTTAATTTTCCCAATGTAATTACTATTATTTTAAAAAGATTTAGTATTGATGGTTTACGTCGTATTAATAATATGATTGATATTCCGATAGATGATTTGGATTTAACAAAATACGTAAATGGTTATAATCCAAATAGTTATAAATATGAATTGTTTGGTATTTGTAATCATCGAGGCAATTTAAACTCAGGTCACTATACAGCAGCTGTTAAAAATATAACTAATCAATGGGTACATTATGATGATAATATTGTAGAATTAATGGAAACTAAGGATTTAATCACCCCTATGGTATACTGTTTATTTTATCGTAAAAAAATATAATTTACTATTATATATAACAAATGACTACTACTTCTATAGATATTTCTAATAATACAACAAATATTGTAGATGCTTCTAATAACGTTGTAGATGCTTCTAATAACGTTGTAGATGCTTCTAATAACGTTGTAGATAAAAAAACAGATGAGTCCGTATCAGATGATATTGATTTAGAGAAAAAGGAATTTTCTGATTTTATTGATACTATTTTTAATAAATCAAATGTAACTGTTATATTATGGTTTTTAGGCAGTTTTTTATTTGCTAATTTTATTTTCCGATATTTATTCCGTTCGCAAACAAATAACGTAAGTCGTTCCATCGATACTTTATTTTTTATATTTATTCTGTTAGTTTCGATTTTTGGTTATTATGCATTAAAAGATGGAGATGTTGCGAATACATTAGATGACGTTTCCAAAGAATTTTTAACATTTTTAAATAAACCTATGTCGATTATTAGTGTTTCAGTATTTTTAATTGGACTATATATTTGCACATTTTTATTTAATATCCCAATGTCTTCCGGAATGAAACCTTTTTCTATTTCTGTTATTGAAAGTACTTCTTGGACAACCTTAATAGTTTTATTATTTGTAAATTTTTTCAAATTTGTTTTTGATATTTCTATAGTAGATTATTTTAATGAAAAAGAAGAAACAGAAAATACAGAAACAAGTGAAGATACTGACGGTACAACAAAAAAAGACCCTGTTGGTGTGGAAGAAAAAGAAGTATTTAATGTATCAAATAACAAATATACTTATCATGATGCTGCAGCTGTTTGCAAAGCATTTGATGCCGAGATAGCTACATATGACCAAATTGAACAAGCATACAATAATGGTGCAGAATGGTGTAATTATGGTTGGTCTCAAAATCAATTAGCTTTATTCCCTACACAAAAGGCTTCGTGGAATAAATTACAACAAGATTCTTTAAATAGTGAAGAAAATCATCGTAATGATTGTGGTAGACCAGGTATTAACGGTGGTTTTATTGATAACCCGTATGTTAAATTTGGCGTCAATTGTTATGGTGTAAAACCAGAAGCTACTGAAGATGATTTATTAGCATTACAAAATAATATTGATGAAATACGTCCCAAAACAAAGAAAGAAAAAGAACTAGAAAAGAAAATAAAACAGTGGAAAGAAAATAAAGATAAATATTTAAAGGTGAATTCTTATAATAAAGAAAAATGGTCTAAAACTGCATAAATAATATTATAAATATGATAATAATATTATTATAATAACATAAAAGCAAAATAGCATTGTATAATAATGGAAAGTAAATTCTACACAATCACCGCGGATTATAAAAAATCTTCTTATCAAACTGAACAATGGAATAATATTCTTTCAAATGGAAAAAGAGTTACTTACGAGATTACAGATTATTTTTATTGGGGTACATTCGAAATAGAGTTAACAGACAAAGAAAAAGAAGAAATATTAAAAAAAGATGAAATTATATTAAATGATTATGGTTGTTCATTAGAAGAATTAACAGGTGGTTGTGACCATTATGAAAAAATTAAAAATGAAGCATCATACAATGAAGGAGAATTACGAGAAATTAAAAAGTTGTTATATTTCTCACCTGAAAATGATGATGAATATATTGAAGATTGTGATATCGACCAAGAATTATTGGAAGAAAATGGTTGGTCTATGGATGATACCATTTATGGATTTTCTACTGGGTGTGAATTAACTGAACGCTAATAACAAGAACAACAAGTTTTTTTAATCCATGAACGTATATTTATTCTCTTTTTTTTAACATTTTTAGGTTTCTTTTTACATGAAATGGATGGGTGGTCCATATTATCGATCATATCTGCTAAAACTACATTTTGGTTATTTACATGTATAACTGATGGTCGCCTTTCTTTATTTATATAATTATCCATTTTAATAATTATATACTATTTTTATTAACAAAAATTTAATTATTTATTAATCTTCTTTTCAATTTTTTCAAACATTTCATTATTGTATACCAATTTACCAGTGGGTTGATATTCATTTACAGGAGTATATACTTTTTTTTGTTTATCAACGGGTGGATTTGATTTATCATTAAAAAGACCGGCATTAATATCGTTTTCATCTACTACATCTTCTTCACTTGAAACTTTTTCAATCATATTCCCTTTTTCATCTACAATCATACCTGTTTTTTTCTTAATTTCATTACGAATATAAGACGGAACCCAATCGCCCCAAGACACAAATAAAGTATTTGGATGAACGTATTTTGTATGAAATCCATTTTTTTGCAATTTCATTACTAAATAACCTATACAATCTCCTTGATTATAACATGGTTCTCCAAATATATATTCGGGAACATTATACCAAATAAATTTATCAACCTTTTTAGTTCGTGCGGTATGTTTAATTCTTGTATGAATACGATTTAATATTTTATTAAAAATAGATAATTGTTTTAAATCACGCTGTTGATTATTATTATATAATTCATCTATATTGATATGTTGTTCACTATCATCATCATCGGTGTATAAAAACATGGATGACATTACCTTATATTATAGTAAACAGAAAAAACATATTAAAATCTTACATATTAATTTAATTATATGGAAAATGAAAAAGAAGAAGATATACATGAAGAAATTGAAACAAACATAAAAAATACAATAGAACATATAGTAATATCCGGTGGTGGTCTTACTTTATTTACTTATTATGGTGTATTAAAAAAAAGTGCTGAAAATAAAATATGGGATATCAATAATATCAAAACAATTTATGGAACTTCAGCTGGTGCTATATTAAGTGTATTATTGTGTTTAAAATATGATTGGGAAACTAGTGATAACTATATTATTAACCGCCCTTGGGAGAAAGTATTTAATATTAATATGTATTTATTATTTGATATTTTTCAAAGGAAAGGATTGTTTGATTTGTCTGTAATCAAAGAATCATTAAAACCATTATTTCTCGGTAAAGACATTGATTTAAATATAACGTTTGAAGATTTTTTTCATGTTACAAATATAGAACTTCATTTATTTGTAACTGATTTAAATGAATTTGAAACTATTGATGTATCATATAAAACACACCCCAAGTGGAAAGTAATTGATATTGTATATAGTTCAGCATCTGTTCCTGTTATATTCGCGCCTTGTATTTTTGAAAATAAATGTTTAATTGATGGTGGTATCTTTAATAATTCTCCGGTTCAACCATGCATTGATAACGGGGCTAATGTTGAAAATATATTAAGTATTTCTTATAAAGATAATATTCACTCTAAAATAGAAGATGAAGGAACATTATTAGATTATATAATTGTTCTTTTAAATAATCTAATTAAAAACATCAATAAAGAAGTATTTATTGAAACAGGTATACATTATAGCACGGAATTTGCAGATATATCTATAGAAATTATTTTAAGTTTGATTTCAAATAAAGAACATCGTGTTGAATTAATAAATAAAGGATGTAATACTGTTATGGAATCATTGTAACATAACATTTACAAAACTACTCAAGCTGCTTTTTGTTATTTTAGAATCAAAATCAAACACTTCTTCTCTTTTTAACATTTTTACAGTTGGATAAGATTCAATATTATATTTATTCAATAAGCTTTGCACCTTGCTGTCTTTATCATTTGTACAATTATGGTCAATACATTTAATAGTAAATCCATTAACTACTTTACCATCATATTGAGATTTGAATTGGTCCCAATCAGGTTTGGCGGTTTTACAATGAGGGCACCAATCAACGTGAAACATCATAATAGTTGCTACTTCATTTATTTTACGTGTATTCGCATTAGCTACATCATTCATTAGACCTTCATTTTTTATATATTTCTGTTTATATTTTTGAATGACTAAATAGGATACTATTATGAAGACAATAGATACAATAAGCACAATAATATAAGTATAATAAGGTGCTAAACTCTTTTTTAAGCTATCAATAAAGGTAGACATATACACTATGTGCATATTTTATTTAGAATATTTAAATAAATTATTATATAAATTTAATATAACTAATGAATAGAACTCGTAAAAATAAACCCAATAAATCAAAAGAGTATACGTATAGAAGTGATGATTTTACTAGTAAAGATGGTATGTTAACCACTATATGGGGACCTGGTATGTGGCATTTCTTACATACTATGAGTTTCAATTATCCCGACCAACCATCTAAAGATGAGATGCAACATTACAAAGATTTCTTTATTAGTTTAAAACATGTCTTACCTTGCGGTAAATGCAGAGATAATTTTAAAGAATTATTAAAAAAATACCCTTTAAACAATAAACAATTGAAAAACCGTGATACTTTTTCCAGATATGTTTACAATATACATGAATTAGTAAATGAAAACTTAAATAAAAAATCCAATGTAAAATATGAGGATGTAAGACAATTATATGAACATTTTAGAGCCCGGTGTAGTATTCCTGATAAACATTTAGTAAATAATGAAAAGGGCTGTACTGAACCTTTGTATGGTGAAAAATCTAAATGTATTTTACATATAGTTCCACAATCTACTGAAGGTAATACATTACAAATTGATAATAAATGTTTAAAAAAGACTTTATAACTCTTGTAAGTATTTCTATTTAATTTAGTAATAATTATATATAGTAAAAATATATAATTATATTTTAAATACGATGTCCGAATATAAATTAAATTCTACTAATGAAAATCATATCGAAAACGAAGAAATTGTGGAAAAGGAAGAAAAATCTTTAGATAATCAAAAAGAAACAATGGATAAACCCACAAAACCTTCTATTCCATTTTGGTTTGAGAACCCGAATATTTTGTTTAATCAATCTTACATTTTTGAATTTTTTCCTATGGAAGATATGACTTATAACCAAAAATTGAATGCTATTACACGTACTGTTATTTTTCTTTTTATACTTAGTTTCTCGTTTTCTCAAAATATGAAAACTATTGTTTTCACCGCTATTACTCTATTTACTATTTATTTATTACATTATTATCATATGAAAGAATTAAAAACAAAAAAATCTAAAAAAATATCCAATGAATTTGTTGAGACATTTGAGAACCCTACCAAAGATTTATTGAAAACCAATGGTGTTTCACTAGGAGACGATGTTTTTGAAAAACCAACGTCTAGCAACCCTTTAAACAATGTATTAGTTAGTGACTATGATTATAATGTAAATAAAAAACCTGCTCCGCCTGCTTTTAATAATAATATTCGTAATGAAATTACAGAACAAGTAAAAAAAACCGTTCAAGAATTAAATCCTGACCAACCTAATATCGTTGATAAATTGTATAACAACGTGGATAATAATATGCATTTTGAACAATCTTTAAGACAATTTACCAGTAATCCTGGCTCGACCATACCTAATGATCAAGGGGCTTTTGCTGATTTCTGTTATGGTAGTATGGTTTCATGCAAAGAAGGCAATCAATTTGCATGTGCTCGTAATTTATCCCGCCATATTAATTAATTTAGTTATCTATTTTCATTGTATATAATATATATAAAATGAACTTATTACAAACAATTTCTATTGTTGTTATGGTGCACGGGATGTATGATGTATTCAGTGCATTAACAATATTAAATTATGTTTCTTTACCTAATATAAAAAGTTTACGTCTTTCTTTAGTAACGAATGTAATTGAAAAAGATTCTCTTTTAGAAAGATTTGTTGCTTATTCTATTTTAGCAAATGGTATTATACGTATTGTAAATGGAAGAACATTACATGAACAATCTAGTCAAGTTATTGTTGCTGGAACATACTTTTTAGAAGCTTTTATTGTTGCGAATGAATACTATTATTATAAATCTGTTGATTTTCAAAAAGGAATGTTTATTATGGCTTTTTCTTTATATTTAGGTTATTTATCAATACTCCAATATTTAAATTAACAATTCCATAAAAATACATTCTCTATCTATAATATAATATAAAAATGGCCGATTTAACTGCATATACTTTTAATAATACCGGACGCATAGGCACAGACATTGAAGACCTTTCTCAAAGAACATTAGATAATACTCGTTATGCTAATCATACTTTATCTAATAATTTTAGTAGCCAACTTTCGAATCATCATGTAAAGTTTGCTCTTGACCAACCCACTTTAAATTTTAGCGGTGTAACCCACGGAAATGGCTTACATCCTACTTCTATTGATAATGAATCGAATTTAATCATTAAAGCTGAACAACAACGACCTTTTGAAAAACTACAATTATTCCAACGTCCCTTTTCTACTGTTCCTTATTTAGGCAGAGGTAGTGTTGACCCTACTATTGAATCTCAATTAAGACTAGGTGAAGCAGTTACCGACCGTAAAAGCACTTCTACCATTATGGATAAATCTTTTAATGAATATTCTTTACAACCTACTGATGATAAAATGGAAAACTATGTTTCTGACCCATCTAATACCGTCGAAGAATCTGCTTTAGATGGTTGGGTTCGTGGTGGTATGACTACTCGTGAGATGACTGTTGATGAAGCTGTCCAAAAATACAATCGTCCTAACGGTACCTTTTAAGATAAATTAAAATTATATATATTTTATGTATAATATATATAATAATTCGTATGAGTTTAAGTAAAACTGATATTGAACCTATAATACAAAATATACAAAATGTTGATACTGATTCATTTTTGAATTTTTTAGAAAAAACTCCTTTAGATACATACGATTTAGTATTTCATGGTGATGATGATAATACATTAAATACTCGCATTACTCAATTAAATGATTTAGAAAAATTTATGGATAATACTCAAAATACTAGTGGGACTTATTTAGCTATTTTAGATGAGAATAGTAATTGCATTGATAAAAGTTTTATGATTAAGCCTATTGTTATTTTCACTAAGGAACAACAAGAAACCGCAGTAGCTACTTCTATAGACGACACAAATGATAATGTTACTCAAGTTGATGCTGCTGTCGGTACTGATGATGTTGATGTTGATGTTGATGTTGATGTTGATGCTGCTGCCGGTACTGATGATGTTGATGTTGATGCTGCTGCCGGTACTGATGATGTTGATGTTGATGCTGCTGCCGGTACTGATGATGTTGATGTTGATGCTGCTGCTGGTGCTGATGCTGT
>Ga0222715_10002630_pt1 | contig 16286 bp, 16 predicted proteins | sample C33_9DmetaG_FD_165056 | JGI IMG/M metagenome (GOLD analysis project Ga0222715, IMG submission 165056) | Estuarine water microbial communities from San Francisco Bay, California, United States - C33_9D | ecosystem: Environmental > Aquatic > Marine > Unclassified | place: USA: California... | reverse complement strand
GGTATGGACGAGGTACTCGCGCTGCGCTTCGGTAAGAGTGCACTGCAAGCGCGGGAAGTAGAGCTTGCCTCATCGGAGGACGAGCTCGAGGCATGTTTCGATCGCGGTTGGAGCGACGGCTTACCGGTTGTGCCACCCACTGCCCTTCGCGTGATCAGAATGCTCAAGGGCAGCGACAGATCGGCCTCTGAGATAATCGGCAACGTACCACCGGACAATGTGCCCTGCAGTATCGAAAAGGTTGCGATCAATGCGGTTCTCGCTGGGTGCAAGCCCGAATACTTCCCAGTGGTGCTCGCGGCGGTTGAGGCCGCCTTGCAAGACAAATTTTGTATGCACGGACTTCTCTGCACGACCTATTTTTCCTCACCGGTGGTGATCGTAAATGGCCCGATTGCCAAAGCTATCGGCATGAACTCGGGCATTAACGCACTGGGACAGGGTAATCGCGCCAACGCAACTATTGGACGCGCACTCCAGCTCCTAATACGGAATGTCGGCGGTGGTCTGCCGGGCGGCATCGATCGCGCCACGATGGGTAATCCGGGCAAATACAGCTACTGCTTCGCCGAAGACGAATCGGATGACGATTGGCCCACGCTTGCCCAAGATCGCGGCTTTGACAGAAACCAATCCGTCGTCAGCCTCTTTGCCGGCGAGGGGCTGCAGGGCATCGTTGATCAGCAGTCCCGTACACCAGAGTCACTCGCTCGCAGCCTCGCCGCGAGCCTCAAAACAGTCGCTCATAGCAAGCTATTTGGTATGGCAGACGCGATTCTGCTAGTCTCCCCCGAACACCGGCGCGTTTTCAAAGAGGGCGGCTGGACCAAGGCAGATTTACGCGCTGCCCTGTACAATAATTTAATGACGCCGGGCGAAGAAATCATGCGCGGCGCCGACGGCATTGCCGAGGGAATGCCCGAGCGTTTCAAAGACAAGATATTGAACAAATTTAGAGACGACGGCCTGCATATCGTGACGCTGGGTGGCACCGCTGGCATGTTTTCAGCGATTATCGGCGGCTGGGTCGCATCTGGGGAACGCGGCAGTCAGCTCGTTTCTCAACCAACAGCAAGTTAACGACCAAAGGAGTGAGGCAATGCACACTACTCTGCTTGATCCGACTGCCGAGCTAAGCCCGGTTGAGCGGCAAATCCTACCAAGGCTTGCGACACTCGCAGGTGCAACCGTAGGGCTGCTAGATATCTCGAAACCACGCGGAAAGGAGTTCTTAGACGAAGTCGAAAGACAGCTTGTCGCAGTGGGTGCAAAGGTTAATCGCTATGCAAAACCGACATTCGCGAGACTGGCGCCCTTAGAGCTCACGCAAAAGATTAGCGTCGAATGCGACGCGGTAATTGAAGGGCTCGCCGACTGAGGTTCATGTACCTCGTGCAGTTTGCATGACATCATGAATCTCGAAAGTCGTGGACTTCCCTCAGCCTTTATCGCCTCGACTGAGTTCGTCGACGCGGCCGCGGCGCAGGGGCGTTCTTTGGGAATTACACCCGCCAGCCTCTTCGTTCCGCATCCCATACAAGATCGTAGCGATGAAGAGATGACGCAACTGGCGCGAGACGCCATCGAAAAAATTAAACGGCTAGTCTGCGCGGCAGAGTAACCACAACTACTATTTTACAAATTTCTTTTAATAGACCGGAGAAACAGCAGCATGACTAGAGAAGCAGTAATCGTATCCACGGCAAGAACCCCGATCGGCAAGGCCTACCGCGGTGCTTTCAACGACACCGACGCGCCAACAATGGGCGGCCACGTCATCGCTGCGGCGGTTCAGCGTGCGGGCATCGATCCTGCCGAAGTCCAAGACGTGGTAATGGGTTGCGCCATGCAGCAAGGTTCTTCGGGGCAGAACATCGGCCGCACAGCCGGCGTCGCAGCAGGACTTCCCTCCAGCGTGTCGGGCATGAGCATGGACCGTCAGTGTGCATCGGGCATGATGGCTATAGCGACCGCGGCTAAACAGGTGATCGTTGATGGCATGCCAATCGTGATCGGCGGTGGCTTAGAGTCAATCAGCCTGGTGCAGAACGAGCATCGCAACGCGTATCGCGCAATTGATCCCAATGTCGTTGCGCGCTCACAGCATGCTTATATGCCGATGCTGCAAACGGCTGAAGTCGTCGCTAGCCGCTACAATATCTCGCGCGATGCACAAGACGAATACTCTTTGCGCAGCCAGCAGCGCACGGCAGCCGCGCAGGCAGCCGGCAAGTTTGATGACGAAATCGTGCCAATGGCGTCCAAGATGTTGTTCATGGACAAAGAGACTAAACAGCAAAGCGTCCACGACGTCATGCTCGACAAAGACGAAGGTAATCGTCCTTCGACAACGCTTGAGGGTCTCGTTGGCCTTAAGCCTGTAATCGAAGGCGGCGTGATCACTGCCGGTAACGCAAGCCAGCTCTCAGATGGAGCCTCTGCCTCGGTTATCATGGACAGCAAGCTTGCCGAACAGCGCGGCCTAAGCCCCCTCGGCGCCTACCGCGGCATGGCAGTGGCGGGCCTCGAACCGGATGAAATGGGCATAGGTCCAGTTTATGCAATCCCCAAGCTGTTAGCTGCTAACGGCCTGACAATGGACGATATCGGCCTTTGGGAACTTAACGAAGCGTTTGCGGTGCAGGTTATTTACTGCCGCGACAAACTCGGCATCCCTGACGAGCTTCTCAACGTCAATGGCGGCGCGATTTCGATTGGCCATCCCTACGGCATGAGCGGCGCGCGCATGGTCGGCCACGCACTCATCGAAGGCAAACGTCGCGGCGCTAAGTATGTTGTTTGCACAATGTGTGTCGGTGGCGGCATGGGCGCGGCGGGTCTGTTCGAAGTTTACTAACTCGCGAGGAACTTAAAAGAAGCGAAGTGGGCCTTGCTCGCTTCGCTTTTTTTTGCTTGCGCCTAGCACTATCACGCAAACAATTAACAGCGTGGCGGAGAGAGTGTTTGCGTGGTCAACAAAATTTCCGTTGTCACTCTTGTGCCAAATTCTTGCTCAATGCTCTCCTTGATTCTCAGACTCAGGCGTTCGAAGCTTACGCATGACTCTCCCTCTATCGCTGCAAACTCTGTTCTATAGCTTGCCAAAAGAGCGACAAAAGCCTCGATATCGGCACCGTCGATTCCTGGATTGGGCTCCAATCTGCCCGTTGCCTCAAACGCACTCAGAGTATCGTGCACATAGCTGAAAAGCCCGAGTGGCGATGTGTCGCTCTCGTCCTGTGCGGTGATTTCACGCTGACCACCCTGCCCGCCAAGAACCAACAGCAGAGCAAATAAGCACCTAATCCAAATCACGAACTGCGCCTCTGCTAGACTTTTTGCCCGACGTATTTCGTTTAGCCTCAAGTCGACGCTCCTTCGCGCCCCGCGTCGGTTGAGTGGCAATCCGCGCTGGCTTCACCGAAGTCGCTTTCTCAAGCAGCGTGTTCAGGCGGCTGAGTGCATCCTGCTTGTTTTTCTCTTGGCTACGAAACCGCTGCGCTTTGATCACTATTTCACCCGAGGAGAGTATCCGCGCATCGCGAGTGTCTCTAATCATCTCGCGCTGCGCGTCAGACAGACGCGCACGCGAGTAATCAAAACGCAGCTGCACCGCGGTCGACACTTTATTGACATTCTGACCACCCGGGCCGCTCGCCCGTATTGCAGAAAATTCGACTTCACTCTCTTTAATCTCGCGCATTGCTATTACTAGGTCCAATGTAGACAGGCGTTAATACCGACAAGACTAGCCCACGATTGCGCTGTTGCACAGCGTTTAAGGGTGCGATAAGGTCGAGCGATTAGACTCGTTTTTAAAGCGAGCCCTTCGCCTTGTTAGGATTTGGACCTATGTCATTGAATCGTAGTCTTTACCACTCTCAAGCAAAGAAAAATCGGCTGGCTTCCCAGCATTCCCTTAGAAAGATTGCCTCAGCCACGATTGGCGCAGTCGCCTGCGCGTTCTCCCTCACCGCGGTTAACGCGCAAGAGCCCATTCGTTTAGGCTTCATGGACCCGCTCTCAGGCACCTTTGCCTCTGTTGGCACGAGCGGTTTGAACGTCCTCGAATTCGCTGCAGACTATTTTTATAACTCCAAAGGCGGGATCTTGGGCGGACGCATGATCGAGATCGTGCCTCTGGATAACAAGCAAAGCCCGACCGAGACTCAACTGCAATTTCGCCGTGCCGTCAGCGAGGAACTGCGGATAATTTTTCAGGGCAATAGCTCTGCCGTAGCCAACACATTAAATCAGACAATCGCGAAGCATAACCGGCGCAATGCGGGCCAAGAGGTGTTGCAGATTAACTATGCGGCGGTTGATCCTATTCTGACTAATGAGGAATGCAGCTTTTGGCATTTCCGGTTCGACGCCCATGCCATCATGAAGCTAGACGTACTCACCGACTTTATGGCGATGAATGACGAGCTCAGCAGTGTCTACATCATCGGCCAAGACTATTCTTTCGGCCAAGTAGTCGCCGAAAATACGATTAGGCTACTAGGCGAAAAGCGCCCCGACATCGAAATCGTCGGCAATGAATTTCATCCCATCGGTCAGGTTAAAGACTTTACGCCCTATGTAACTAAGATAGCCTCCTCGGGGGCCGACGCTGTGGTCACGGGTAATTTCGGCGCCGACATGGTTTCGCTCGCGCGCTCGATCATTGATTCTGGACTGGACGTGCCTATCTACACTTTCTACGCCGCCTACGACGGCATTACCGCGACGCTAGGTGCCGATGGTAAAGACCGCATTCGTCTCATCCACACAGACCGCGCAAACCCCCTTGCCAGCGATGAGCGACGCGAATTCTATCGGGCGTTTAAAGCTAAACACCCGGACTCAGATATCACTCAGTCGCGCCTTGCGAATGCACTCATGATGGTGGTTCAGGCGATGGAGCAAGCGCAAAGCACCGATCCGTATGATATTGCCGTGCAACTCGAAGACATGCGGTTCACGAGCATCGCCGGCGACGAGCTATGGATGCGCGGCGAGGATCATCAACTCTTTCAACCCTTGTATATTTCGAAACAGACCGACGAAGGTATCGAATTCGACGCCGACAATTCAGGTTTCGGTCTTTTTACCGAATACGAGGTCAGCACAGATGAAACCATTACTGATCACAGCTGCCGCATGCGCCGGCCACGTCGTTAACCATGGCTGAAGTCTTCGTCTTTGCTACGCTAAACGGCCTCGTCACCGGTCTGCTTTTATTCATGCTCGCAAGCGGACTGACGCTTATCTTCAGCATGATGGGTGTGCTGAATTTCGCCCACGCGAGCTTTTACATGCTCGGCGCCTACTTCGCCTATACCCTCAGTACCTACATAGGCTTCTGGGGAGGCCTGTTAATCGCCCCGCTTATCGTTGGCTGTATCGGCGCCGCAATCGAACGCTATGGGCTTCGACGTGTGCATCAATCGGGTCATGTGGCTGAGCTAGTATTCACCTTTGGCCTTGCCTTTTTGATCGAAGAAGCCGTGCAGTTTTTTTGGGGACGCGACACGAAAAACTATCAGTCGCCGGAGCTTTTCGATTTCGCCCTTTTCTCCCTTTTCGGGCAAGAGTTTTCGGCCTACCGAGGATTCATGATCGCCATCGCCTGCCTTATTTTCGCAGGACTCTATTTCATCCTTACGCGAAGCCGCGTCGGAATAATTATCCAGGCATCAATAAGTCATCCACAGACAGTTGCGAATCTCGGCCACAATGTGCCCCTTATCTTTATGTGTGTCTTTGGCGTAGGAACCGCGCTAGCGGGTGTTGCCGGTGTAATAGCCGGTCCTGTGCTAACAACCTTCCCCGGAATGGCGACCGTATTGGGCAGCATCGTCTTTGTTGTCGTGGTGATCGGCGGGCTTGGCAGCCTGCCCGGGGCGTTAATTGCTTCCCTGCTCGTCGGGCTCTTGCAGTCTTATGCGATAGCCGCCGATGTCGGTATGCCCGAGTTGCTCAACCTGTTCGGTGTGAGCTTTGACAGCAGTCACCCGCTCGACGACTTGTGGACTCTCAATTTGCCACAGATCGCTCCGGTGCTGCCTTACCTTCTTTTGGTTTTAGTGCTGATTTTTAAACCAACCGGGCTGATGGGCAATAGAGAACAATAATATGAAAAAGCAATTGCCTGTTTGGCTCGGATTCGCGCTCGCGCTTATTGTACTCCCTCAGATCTTCGATTCGGTATTAGGCATCTCGATTCTCAATCAGATGACCATATGGATTATCTTTGCCTTGAGCTACAACATGCTGCTTGGCCAAGGTGGCATGCTTTCGTTTGGGCACGCCGTTTATTTTGGTCTCGGAGGATTTATGAGCGTGCATGCGCTCAATCTCATCGCCGATGAAATAATTGTCTTTTCGATCACGCTAATCCCTCTCGTCGGTGGCGCGGTGGGTCTAATTGCCGCTGTATTTATTGGCAGCTTCTCAACGCGTAAATCAGGTACAGTGTTCGCCATGATCTCGCTAGGAATAGGCGAGCTGATCGTCGCGTCTTCGCTAATCTTTGCTGATTTTTTTGGAGGAGAAGCCGGCGTGACTGGCGATAGGACCTACGGCCCTCCCTTTTTTGGAATCGAGTTTTTACAAGACGCAGAAGTCTACTATCTAGGGGCGTTTTGGTTATTCGTTGCCACACTGTTTATGTATCTGTTTACGCAGACACCTGCGGGCCGAATGGCAAATGCCGTGCGCGATAATCCAGAACGCGCAGAGTTCATCGGTTACAGCACACGGCGGGTAAGATTTATCTCGTTTTGCGCTGCGGGACTCTTCGCCGGTGTCGCGGGCGGACTTTTTGCGATCAACTATGAATTCATTACCGAAGAGAATCTAAACGCACTCACGTCAGGGCGTGTGCTCCTTATGGCTTATATCGGTGGGCTCGGTTTTTTTATTGGGCCCATCGTTGGCGCAGTGATCCTAACGCTAATGAATTCACTGCTCAGTAATTACAGCGAGATGTGGATGCTCTACTTGGGCATCATGTTTTTACTGACCGTATTATTTTTGCCTCGCGGATTCGCAGGATTCATCATGATGCATCAGACCGCATGGCAAAACCACCGACTGGGAATGCTCATACTGCCCTATTTGATCACCGCGATTCCTTTGTCGCTTTTCTTGGCGGGCTTTGTCGGACTCATCGAACTTAGTCACAAAGGCGACGATATCCTCCCTTTCTTCGGCTTAAGTCTCGGCGCCGACTCAATGCTTAGCTGGGGAGTTTTGCTGACTCTCGCTGGTACCGGCGCTCTTGGCGTCAAGCTCTCACGCCCGCGTCTAAATGCTGCTTGGGCGGCTGCCAACACAGTGGCGAAAGACGCCGATGGTGACGCGCAATGAGTCTTCTGACCCTCGACTCCGTCTGCAAGAGCTTCGGTTCCACTCGCATAATCAATGACGTTTCACTCGACATCGAGGCAGGCGAGAAACATGCCATAATAGGCCCCAACGGCGCGGGAAAATCGACGCTATTTCACCTTATCTCCGGACGTTACAACGTCAGCTCAGGCACAATCGGCTTTCAGGGAAAAGCGATTCACAACCTGCCTCCCTACGAAATCGCGCGCCGCGGGATCGCCAGAAGCTTTCAGGTCACTAATATTTTCCCACGCATGAGCGTCTTCGAAAACATACGCTGCGCACTGCTCTGGTCGGAGGGTTATCGCTATTCTTTCTGGAAGCTCCTAGGACGTCAGAAACTGCTTAACGATAAGGCGTTCGATATACTCGAACAGATCGGCCTCAGCGACAAAGCTCAGTTGCCAAGCGGCGAACTCGCTTATGCGCAGCAGCGTGCGCTTGAGCTCGGGGTTGCTGTCGCGAGCGGAGCAGAATTGATTATGCTCGACGAACCCGTCGCAGGCATGAGCAATAGCGAAGCCGAAAATGCGGTTGCGTTGATTCGACGAATCACCGAAGGCAAGACGCTCATCATGGTCGAACATGACATGAACATCGTTTTCGATATTGCCGATCGCATAAGTGTTTTGGTTTACGGCGAAATTATTGCAACCGACACGCCCGAAAATATTCGCGGCAATGCGCGGGTACAAGAAGCCTATCTTGGAGAGGTGCCCAGCGATGCTTAAGGTGACTGATCTGCACGCATACTACGACAAAAGCCATATTTTGCAGGGTGTCAATTTCCATGTCGCAGCTGGTGAAATTGTTAGCCTGCTCGGCCGCAACGGCGTCGGACGCTCGACCACTGTTAAGACCATCATGGGCGAGGTCGAACCCAGAGGATCTATTCAATTCAAAGGTGAGGAAATCGCTGGCCTGAAGAGTTTTGAAATCGCTCACCGGGGGTTGGGTTATGTTCCAGAGAGCCGGGATATATTTCCAACGCTCACCGTGCGCCAGAATCTCACCCTTGGTCTTAAAGGCAGAGCCGAAAGCGGACGCTGGACTATCGATGAGATGTTTAAACTGTTTCCCAACCTTGCCGAGCGCGCCGATGTGCCCGGCGGGGTGCTGAGTGGCGGTGAACAGCAGATGCTATGCATGTGCCGCACGCTGATGGGGGATCCCGAGTTGATCATGATCGACGAGCCCACCGAGGGCCTAGCCCCCAAGGTAGTTGAACAGATAGGATTACTACTTCAGGAAATTGCGAATCGGGGCGTCTCAATTTTACTAGTCGAGCAAAAGCTGTCGATCGCACTCAAGATTTCCAGCCGCCTTTACGTGATGGGCCATGGTAAGATTGTTTACGAAGGCACACCTCAGAGTCTACTTGAGGCGCACGATGTGCGTGCCGAATGGCTTGAAGTCTAACCAAAACAGAGAACATCCGCATGACCCGCTCCATCCTCGCTAACTTTTTCCGCCTGACTCAGCCACCGAGTTGCGCCCAATCCTTCTTAGCTAGGCACAATGTTTTTTTGCGCGCATTGACGCTTTGTTTAGGCATTATGCAAATTCTGCTGCCCAGCTCTGCAGCGGCTTGGGATGAAACCGGGCACAGGCTTTCAGCGAGCGTCACGCTGCGATACTTAGACTTTGACACACAGCGCGAACTACTCACGCTTCTGCAGGAACATCCGCGCTATCAGCAAGATTTTGTCAGGCAAATGCCTGCCGAGCTCGTCGACGCGCCTCCCGAACGTCAGCTCGGCTGGCTGTTGGGGCAAGCCGCCTATTGGCCAGACATCGCGCGCGGATTCAACGACAGCGAACGCGAAAAATATAGCCGTCCAAGCTGGCACTATATCGATGGCGCTTGGCTACGAGATAGCGCCAACGTGCAGGGGAATATCTATGTTAACCGCCCGCCAGCGCCGGAGATTCAAGGCGCTGATAGTAGTGCGATCACATCCGAGCGCGATGCCGACAATATTGTCACGGCATTGGATTACAATACCCGCGTTCTCGCCGATGATGAGGCAGAGCCGGCACAGCGCGCAGTTGCACTTTGTTGGGTACTCCATCTCATGGGTGATATTCACCAACCTCTGCATTCTGGCTCACTCTACAGCGCGGAGCTCTTTGCAACTGGCGACCGCGGAGGAAACGCTATACGAGTCGGCGAGAGCAATCTCCATTCTGTGTGGGACCGAGCGATGCGCGGTGCCGACAAACAATCGCGAAACCTGCTATATGCCGCCACCTACGAAGATCTATCGGGTCGCGAATCTGACTGGACGCTTTGGCTTGCCGAAAGCCGAAAATTTTTAATACCTTCGGTTTATAACGACGCGTTGCTCGATGCGATAGCCAACGCCGACAGAATCGGCGCCGAGCGCTTGCCAAACCAATCGCTTAGCGACGACTACGTGGCCGAGATGATAAGCATTGCGAGCGATCGCCTTGGGCTTGCTGGTCTGAGACTCGCTATCTGGTTTCAGAATGAGCTGCCTGCTGAGGCGCCTAGCATAACTCGCGATCCCGATTGATTTGTCCAAGCTCGCGATCAATAATCAGGGCTCGTTAATAAAAGAAAAATAACAAAGTGGGAGCCTAGCTATGCCTTCGACACATCGCCAGAATACTCACTGCAGCACTCTGCAGCCACGCGCCTCAACGTCTCTACTGTCTCTGCTTGGTGTTTTCGCACTCACGACGGCGACGCTTTTGACACCATCAGTCGTCTTTGCTGATACAACAGTTGTAGCAGAGCGCGTGGGCATGTCAGGCGAGGGCCTCGCGAGGCTTGACGCGAATCTTGAAGCCTATGCCACGGACAATCGTCTGTCGGGGCAAGTGTATCTGGTTATGCGCCATGGAGAGGTGGTTGCACACGAGGCGAATGGACTGCAGGACGTCGCTCGCGGCATACCCATGACGACCGACACGATTTTCCGGATCGCCTCGCAGACCAAAGCGATTACGAGCCTTGCCATTATGATGCTGCAAGAGCGGGGACTGCTCGATATAAATCAGCCCCTGTCCAAGTATCTACCCGAGTGGAGTAATCCACAGGTTGCGGTGTCTGACGACTCTGGCGGCTACACCCTAGAACCCGCCCGCAATGAAATCACCCTGCGGCACCTGCTCACGCACACTGGCGGCATGAGCTATGGCACGGGGCGCAGTGCAGCGGAGTGGCAGCGAGCAAACATGCAAGGCTGGTATTTCGCCGACCGCAACGAGCCTATTCGAGAGACAATTGCACGCATGGCATCGCTTCCGCTCGATGCGCATCCCGGTGAAAGCTGGATCTATGGTTATAACACCGATATCCTCGGCGCAGTCGTCGAAGTCGTTAGCGGTGAGAATCTCGCCGATTTTTTCGCCAATAATATTTTCGCGCCCTTGGGGATGAACGACACGCATTTCTATCTTCCGGCTGCAAAACGCGAACGTCTCGCAACAGTTTACCGACCTCGAGACGGGGGCGGTATCGAAGCAATCCCCGAGACGAACGGCATGCAAAGCCAAGGCCTCTATGCCGAGGGGCCGCAACAGAGTTACTCCGGCGGCGCCGGTCTGCTCTCCACTGCAGGCGACTACGCGAAATTTTTGCAAATGACGTTAAACGGCGGCGAGCTTAATGGCGAACGCCTAGTGTCCCGCAAGACCATCGAACTCATGACAACGGATCACCTCGGTGAGATCGAATTTCGACCCGGTCAGGGCTTCGGCCTTGGTTTTTCGATTGCGACAGACCTCGGCCTGCGGGGCACGCTCGGATCTGAAGGCGAATATGCCTGGGGCGGCGCGTATCATTCGACCTACTGGGTAGATCCCATGGAAGGCCTCGTTGTCATCTACCTCACACAGATTATTCCTGCGACTGGGCTCGACGATCACATCACTCTTCGCAATGGTGTGTATCAGGCAATAGTAGATTAATCATGGCATTCACTTTATCCGTCCTCGATCAGTCTCCCGTGCGTGCCGGCAGCACTCCCTATGCCGCACTGCAGGAAACAATCGAGCTCGCTGGGCACGTGGATAAGCTTGGCTATCATCGCTACTGGGTATCTGAGCATCACGCATCAGGCGCGCTCGCCGGCTGCTCGCCCGAAGTATTGCTCGGCCGACTGGGCGCCGAGACAACGCGTATCAGGCTCGGCTCAGGCGGCGTGATGCTACCCCATTACAGCCCCTATAAAGTTGCTGAGAACTTTAAATTATTGCAGACACTCTATCCAAACCGCGTGGACCTTGGTGTCGGGCGCGCACCGGGCACAGATCCCTTTACCGCCGCCGCGATTCGCTATGGTTCACTCGTGGGGCCCGAGCACTTCCCCAATATGATCGCCGACCTTCAGGCGCTGTTGAATGACACCGATCCGCCGACCCCCGGCATGGAGAACGCACGCGCCTTCCCGCGGACCGAGGTGCCACCGGAGATGTGGATGCTAGGCTCTAGCGACGACAGCGCAACGCTTGCTGGACTCGCTGGATTGCCCTACAACTTCGCGTATTTTATTAACCCGAATATTAGCCCCGATATTTTTGACCTCTATCGCGCTCGGTTTAAACCAGGGCCGAATCTCGACAGGCCCCATACATGTCTCTCACTATTCGCTGTCTGTGCTGACACCGAAGAGGAGGCAAAACGACTCGCGAGCAGCCGTGACCTCTGGTATATCCGATTACTTCGAGGGAATCCTGGGCCTTTTCCTACGCCTGAAGAGGCGCTCGGTTATCCGTATTCCGCGAGCGAACTCGCACTCATTCACTCTAACCAAGACAAGCGCGCGGTAGGAACGCCTGCGCAGGTGCGCGCCAAGCTCGAGTCGCTTGCAGCTGAATTTGGTGTAGAGGAAGTCATGCTAGTGACTATCGTGCACGATCACCGAGCACGCCTACGCTCGTATGAATTACTCGCCAACGAATTTGAACTTGCGTCTATCGAGGAAAAGGCGGCATAGCACGCACTGCAACACAGACTCATTTAGCCGCGAGGCCTACGCCTCACCTGCTCGAGTAAAGTTTCTTTAGAGACCTTTAGGTTGCGGCGCGCCGCCTCGATACCGGCCAGATAGCCTGCGTAGGCGACCAGTGTCCAAATGAGCATAGAACCGTCCCAATAACTAAACCAGACGAATGCGGAGATCAGGTTACTCAACTGGTTCATGCCTAGGTTGAAGAGAAAGGAAACCAGCCCGTCGCCAAAGAGTACATCGAAGCCGGGGAAATTGAAGACGAAGCCTATGAGCTCACCCACCTCAATGACCAGGAATGTCCAGAGTGCTGCCAGACCGTAAAAGCCACTGCCAAAATACATCCATTTCTCGAAGACGAGGTCGGTTTTTGATTTTTCGGCGAATGTTTTTTTCTTCTCGCTCTTAAATGACGCTTTTATCTTCTTGACGCCGCGCTCGATCCCTTTCCGGTCCGCTTGTCGATCTAACTCACCGCTAAAGAACAGCCGCACAAAAATGAGCCAGCTGAGCAAGGCTAAGGGAAGCCCCAGTTCGATTATCGCTTTGAGAATATTGACGATCATGCGGCCGCCCTCTTCTAAATTACTTCGCGAACAGCTGCGAAGCGATATCCTTGAATCCCTTAAACTCTAACGCATTTCCGCTAGGGTCGCAGAAGAACATCGTGCCTTGCTCACCGACTTCACCCGCAAATCTTACATAGGGCTCGATCACAAATTCGTCAACGAATTCCCGCGCCCTTTCAGCAAAACGCTCCCAGTCATCGAACGCGAGCACAACGCCACAGTGTGGCACGGGAACCCCGTGTCCATCGACGGCATTCGCTATGCTGCGCACTGACCCCTGCGGACCAAGCTCACGATTCAGATGAACGACAAATTGATGTCCAAACATATCAAAGTCTATCCAGTCGGATGCGCTTCTTCCTTCGGCAAAGCCCATTTTCTGACCATAAAATTCTCGCGCCTCGTCTATGTCACGCACTTGTACGGCGATATGGAAAGGGGTAAGACTCATTTTTCTAACTCCATAATGTGCCCTAGAGTCTCTCTGCAATCGCTTCGAGGGACTCGCTGAGCAATTCGAAACGGTCGCGCGTTCTGCCGCGCATGGACTCCGCTTCGGTATCGAAGGACACGGCCAACGACCTGAGTTTACCCGCAACTCGCTCGTCGCGAACGTTGTTGTCTAAACGTTCCTGCGCATCGCTCAAGGCAGCGCTGAGGTCTTCTGCCCTATCCGATGTCACTACTTCGCTGCGTAGCAACTGATCGAGATAGGCACGTGCGACAACCGGCTCAGCAGGCCATACGTGCTGCTCTTGGCGCTGGGCATTAAACGTACCGCCTGAGCTTCGTAACGACGCAGCTGCGATTTCATTCTCGCTGATGAAGTCACTCGGCAAGAGTTCGAAAACATCGAAGCCGCGGGCGATTTCAGTACCATAAATGAGGCCTTCGAACCAATAGGCTGACCAATAACCGCCGAGAATTAGTTCCTCAGCATCGACCGGGCCGCGGTCGAAGAACGCGATTTCTCGGGGATTGGACGAGTCGGTAAAATCGAAAACCGAGATTCCACCCTGATACCAGGCCTGCACCATGATGTCGCGACCAGGGACAGGGATAAGCGAGCCATTGTGTGCGACGCAGTTTTCTTGATCAGTCTGCGGGGCGGGCATTTTAAAGTAGCTGCGGAACTGCATCTGGTTATCGACAATATCGTAAATCGCGTCGGCGCCCCAAGTTAGCGGGTCAGAGGCTCTGCAGCGCGGACGAGAACCGCCACCCCACTCGTCCGTGAAAACCACTTTTCGGCCGTCATTACTAAAAGTGGCCGAGTGCCAGTAGGCAAACCCTGGATCTATAACCTCAGCTAGCCGGGTGGGATTGGCAGGATCGGAGATATCTAACAGGATGCCATTGCCTGAACAGGCGCCCGCTGCGAGACCCACTTCGGGGTAGGCCGTAATATCGTGGCACTGATTTGTCTCGCTCGTCGTTTGGGTCCCAGGACCGTGGTCACCACCTTCCCACAAACCTGCAATAACACCAGAGGCGGGATCCGAAAATATTGTCGGCCTACTAACCACACGTGCCGAGGCGGGATCGTTGACGGGAATCTGAATAACATCAATGCGAAAAAGCGCTGACTCCGGATTCTCATAAGGCGATTCATCGTAGCAGCCCTCTAATTCTTCACCCGGACGCACGGAACTTGTTCCAGAGCCGTAAATATAGAGATTACCGGCGTCGTCAGGATCAGTAACGACTGTGTGGGTATGCGAGCCGCGACAGGTCTGTACCGCACCCACTTGAATAGGCATTCTAAAATCACTTATGTCAAAGATGCGAATTCCGCGGAAGCGCTCGGCACTTTCCGGCTCAGCCACACCTTGGAGACCGCAGTCCAGGCGACCACGTGTTTGCTCTACCGACATGATCAGCAGATTACCAATAACAGAGACGTCCCCCTGCCCGCCGGGGCAAACGACTGAGCTGAGTAACTTAGGCTCGCGCGGAAACGAAATATCGTAGGCGTTGAAGCCGTGATAGTTCCCCGCTACAACAACATCGTCGGCGAACACTAAATCGGTGTTTGCGAAGTTCATCAGACTGGGACGCGGCTCCGCCGTCTCGTCCTCTGTATCGGCAGGAACGACGCCTTCGTCTGCAGCGTTGGTCAGCGTTTCGATGGTCGAGTCGTCTTGAGTCTCATTGCCCTCAGCGCTAGTTGCCTCTTCTGAATCAGACGATCGTATTGCCTGAGGCCGCGCTCGACTCATAGGCAATCCTTGAGGATTATCTGGGTCGAAGAAGCCATCAGGCTTCGGCAAGGCAGCAAGCAAACGCATATTCAGGGCTGCCTGCCCGGCGTTGTCGTAACCGGGCTTGAGGTTTACTCGCGGGTCAGGGGAGAATCCGGCAAGCATCGCGCTCATGCGCTCGATTTCGCTAGTCTGGTCTGAGGTCACATCGGTGGTAAAGGCGAAAAGCACAGAATCTTGAGCGGTGCCAGGCTGATCGAGCAAACGGTCGACCATGGTTATTGCGCCCTCATGGTGTTTGATCATAAATTGAAGAAAGCGCGAATCGAATTCTTGATTGGTTAGTCCGGCGAGCTCGTTGAGCTCCGCTTCCGTCAGGATGCCCGGCATCATCTCGGGATTTGCAGCCATCGCCTGCATGTCCGCCATAGGCATAGTACGCGGTAAACCTCGCTCTGCCAGCCAGTCCTCCATCATCGCAATCTCGTCTTCTTGCGAGAGTGAGATGCGCAATGCCATTAGTTGAATGGCTTCACGAGAGCTTCGTGTCTCGACCATTTCGGCCATCTGCAGTGCTTGAGAATGATGCATGATCATCCCCTGCATAAATTTCACGTCGGCATCGGTATAGCTGAGGCTCGCAAGATCGGAAGCTTCCTCGATGGTTATTTGACGGCTCGGCTGACCCGGCGCGCCTGGCTGAATGATAGGCACCTGTGCCACTGCGCTCGACAGCAGCGCCACGCTAAGAACTAGAATAGAAAACGTTTTTATCGTCACCGAATTCTTCATTGTTTATCCTCCAGAAAAGCTCGCTTGCAGTGCCCACGGCCCGATAGATTGCGTAAAGCGCTCAGTCTACCTGCCAAGCCCTGCTCTTGGCAGCCTAATTTAGCGCGCATCGACTGACGCAAGCGTCGGCTCGGCTTGTGCTAGCGCCTCTAATGACAACGCTAGACGAGCAGTAAGAAAACCGTCGCCCGGCGTCGTTGTTTGCAAAAGCGTTGCGAAGTACAGCGGCTCTTTCGCTTCGCGCTCGAGCCACCCCACCGACCAACCGGTGTGCAGACCTTCCGCCGCTGTCGCCCAACCCGTTTTTCCATAGACTCTACCGCCATATTCATCGCGCTGCATTATCTGTTTAACCTGTGCCATAACCTCTTGCC
>Ga0222715_10002628_pt1 | contig 16296 bp, 25 predicted proteins | sample C33_9DmetaG_FD_165056 | JGI IMG/M metagenome (GOLD analysis project Ga0222715, IMG submission 165056) | Estuarine water microbial communities from San Francisco Bay, California, United States - C33_9D | ecosystem: Environmental > Aquatic > Marine > Unclassified | place: USA: California... | reverse complement strand
GTTGTAGTACTGTTTCGGTACGACGGAGTAGCGGGCGGAGAGCTCATTAACGGAGGCTGTTCGATGTCGAAAGTGCTGTCTCGCGATGTATAGGGGCATTTTGATATGAAATTTGAATTCCACCATCTCGAAAGGGGTTGTGTGCCAATGGCGAAGCAGGTACCTGAGGAGTCCTCGGTCTCCACGTGACGACTTTGTTCCGTCTCCATATGAGACTCTTGCAGCTTGTACGATTGACGTGTCCAAGTCTTCTCTTGGCATGTGATCAACCAGTCGTACAAATCCGTGATCCAAGACATCCTTTTGCATCGCGTTATAATTTTAGTTCCCTCCAAATCCTTAACTCATTTGAAAGGTTAAATTATCTACCCATTCTTCAATGTTATCATTTTTTAAACGATCTATAATTGCTCTTGTTTTAGATCCAATTGTAGTATCATACTTTCTATTTTTGCTATTCAATTCCCCGGTTTTTATATGGTTGGGTATCTCATCTATGATATGACGAATACCAAGATTATATTTTTTGTTCAATTCTGTCATGAAATGATGACAATTATTTTTATCTTGTAAATATTTTAGATTTACAATCACTGTATTTTTATGATTATTGAAGTACGAACGATATTGTTTGAGCTTTGAATATCTAATTTCAAAGATAGTTCTACCTTCATCGGTTGCATTAACAGGTTTACTTGTTATGTAATTTATCATTTGATCGCGATGACCAAAATGCGTAGAGAGTCTCTGTTCCCTAGTTAAAAAACACTCAAAACAACACGTTTCGTGGTATAGATAATATGGATTATGATACATTGATATCAACCAATCATCTAGGTTCCTAATAATAATTAGTTTGACAACTGTGGGTGCCATATAATTTACTTCATCTCTTATAAATCCATGTTTCCACATGAAACATAAGCCGCCAATGGATGCACCATCACGTGTATTTACATCATTTAACAGTAATAATTCTGTTAAAAAACTAGTTCCACTATTTCTCTCTCCAAAAACTGTACATACTGTGTTATTCGTTTTTTACAGATTTTAATTATGGAGTTCGTTGTCTTTAATACATAATTCTGAAATAAGATCATTAATATCTCTATAGTATCTTTTGAGGTCCTTCATAAAGCGTTTGTTGTTCTCAAGAACTTCACATTCCACTTTATTAAGATACAGCCATGCTAAATTCGACTTTGAATATTTTGTTCTTTTTTGGTTTTCATTTGGTTTGCGAGGTACTAACTTTGTAGTCTTCTTGGCTTTAGTGGTTGGTTTGACTTCAACTCGATTTACAAAACTAAGAGCTTGCATCACGGTGTCGGCCAAGTCGTCTTTCTTTTTGGACTTGAGAAATGTATCCAACCAATGTGCATTCACTGGATCACTCCGAATAAACTCTTCACACCTCTCAATCGACACCTTCTTTCTCCTATTGTATTGTGCTTTCCCAGGTCCAGCAACATCTGGGATCTTGTGACGCGCGTCATAGAGGATTGTCTCTGCGTGGGGACACTTAATAATAAAGTATGCGTGGAGGAAATGCATCACAGATATCATCTTTTTATTGCGATCTGGTTGCTTTTCTATGAGGATTGTTTGGGCTGTGAGGACCCAAGGTCTTTCATCGAGATGCTTTCTCAAGGAGACATAGATACCATCTTTGTGTTCGGGTGGGACACCGGAGACATCCCATTCTTCAACAAGATTGGAGGTTTCATTGAGTAAGCACATGGCTAAGTTCCGAATACCAACATCGATACTCAGAATCATGAATTAAAGAGGTCTTTATGTCTTTAAATTAGAATCTTTTCATCGCCTTTGCACCAGCGTTCTGAGACAATGATTGACCCGCTGGAGACATACCAAATGCGAGGATGGCACCACAGCACACACACGATACAAGGGCTGATATGAGCGAAGGCATTGTCGCACCGGACATAATGCTACCAACACCCTTACCAATACCTTCAGCACCTTCACCAACAGCTGCGCCAATACCTTGCGATTCTTGTTTGGCTGCTTGATCTATTTCTGCTGCGAGCTTCTGAGCGCTTTCATCTTTGTTCATAATTTCAAGAACCTTTTTACCGATTTGTTCAGAAACAAATCGAATTTGAACATCTTGACCAATCTTACAGTTGGTATTCTTCACTTCTTTGATAACTTCAATTGGTGGTGCTACACCCAAATCTTTGTATATACCGAGACCAAGTGGATCTAAAATGAGATTTTCAACAATCAACTTTTGATTATTCACAATTTTAGTGGAAAGTGTGTTAATGGTTTCAGCTGTGATTGTTTTCTTCACTTTATTAGTGATGTTATTAATTGTTTGATCAACCTTTTCAGATGAATTTGGAATCAAGTTCATGAAACCGGTCTTTTGTTGAGATTCCTGTTTAGCTTTCTTTGCTATATCACTCATCATATTACTAACGAGATCTTGTGTTTGCTTTTCATCAAACTTAGCGAGAACTTTAATATCAGCATCAATTTTCTGGCTGATATCAAGATTACAGTATGCGGTTACACCACTCACAGACATGTTTTGTACTGTGAGTATCGTAGCAGACTGTGCATTTACACTTTTAGTTATAGCGTTAAATACAGATTCATTTACAATTGTATTTTCAGTTTTTGTGACTTGTTTGGAACTACCACCAAAGATTCCCGATAAAAATCCCATCCTGGTATTGTTTAGAATACATTCAGAAAAAAAAATCTATTATAACTTCAAATGAATAAGAGACTTAATCAGGCCATCCTTATCTTTGCGATTGTTATTGTGCTTGCCTGGAACTACATGCGATACACCAATACCAAGAAGATTGAAAAATATGAAATGGACAAATCTGGTATCATGCAGCATTTGAAAAGTAACACTAAAATTGATTCAATTCTAGTGATGACTACCGCTGCCAAGTTGACCGACGACGAACAGACGATTCAAAGTGCTTATGATTTGGGTGAATCCCAGAGTAAAGAAGAACTTGTAAAATTATTTGAAAGCTTGTAAAAAAAACTTAGTATAATTTAAATGAAGATTAAACGTAATCAAGTATTTTTGACATTCATACTTGCTATTATTATTGGCTGGATTTTCTACAACAGGCGATATAGTACATATAATGTTGAAGCCAAAGATGCAATCACTGAGATTGTCAAAAATACAGACTTTGATACAGAAGATATAGATGATATATTAGTTATTAAACTTATAAATGACTATACAGGTGATGAAAAAATCATAAAGAAAATGGGAGATCTTATTGAAGAGGGTGATAAAGAAAAAATACTTGATTTCCTAAAAAAAATATAGTTATAAATTAATATGTCTTGGGTAGTTGCAGCTGCTTGGGCGTCGTCAAGAGATTACGACAAAACTCGTGGTTGTGAATTAGCAGGAGATGGTAACGCAGAAGGTTCGTGGTATTCGCATTGTAAGAGTGATTTCCCAATAGAAACATGGAAACCTGGTGGATGTTGTAGAAAAAAAACTCGATTTGGCTGTGTGAAAGCATGTGGTAATAAAATTCAGTATAGTCCGGGCAAAAGTGGTCATCCATGTGGGGGTGCCGCAGAAATTAAAGGTATCCCTGTGAGTATTAGTATGTCTGACAAGTCTGGTATAAAGGGGGCTATCGGTAATCCACAGGGTGCGTTTTGGTGTAGATTTAATACAAGTGGTGCAATATTAAAATCGTATTCGGGTGATGGACGTTTAACAACGGCGGGTGATGGCAGTAGATCTATATATCAACAATTACTCTTTGGGGCAAACAAAGGGTCTTATAGATCAGAAGGTTTCTGTGCCGATTACAAAAATTTAAATACTGTTGTCCATCGCGATGGACGAACGTGTTACGATATGATAGGAAGTGCAGCCGATAAAAAGGCAAAGGGTATCCTTTATTGTAAAAACAATAGAACAGATCCAAAATGTAAATGTGTAAACGTCGCTGGTAATAATTTTTTACAAGTGTGCACCCAAAATCCTAATTGGGCGGGTTGCAAAGAAGTTTTAAAGGGTCAAGAAGATTTTAAAAAAATGGGTTTAACATCTGCATCTGGACTATATGGAAATGCTGATTGTTTGGCACCTGGTATATGTTCGGGAGATGTGTATGATCCAATGACAAATCTCCAAGCGTGTGCGAATAAAAATGCCGTGTGTAATCAGATTTTACAAATGGATAATGTTAAGGCGTATGCGGATTTAAAGGCTGCGCAGCACTGTAATATCAATTTTGAAGCGGAACAAAAAAAGAAAGATGCAGCTAAAGCTGCAGAAGAACAAAAAAAGAAAGATGAAGCTGCAAAGGCTGCCCAAACTAAACTAGCAGAAGCTCCGACCACTCCGACCACTCCAACACAATCCGTTCCTAGTATAGGCGCCGCTACCTCATCTAAACTACCAGGGGGTATAACTGGATTACAGGCGGGAATTGGGGGTGGCGTTCTATCTTTCATTCTTTCATGTAGTTCTATCATTATTTTACTTATAGTTGTGTTATCAGGAAGTAAGCGCCGTCGTTAATAAAATCTGCGTTACTTACAAATGAAATTAAACCTAAAGAAAATTCACATTAACCAGGTTTTAATAATGTCGATTGCTACACTTATTGCATTGTATCTCATTCGCGCCCTCAAGAAGCCCGAAGAGTATGAAGGTAATGTTGGTCCATCCCCTCAGGTTACAGAGAAAGATTTAAAATCTGTATTAAAGTTTATTAGATAATTTAAAATATGATTCACGAAGTTTACGGATATCCTGTATATGTTGGTAAAGTTTCAAATAAAGAGACTATCTTCGAGCATATGAAGGAATTTTTAAAAGATAACCCTATTTACAAAGCTGACCTATGGGACGCGTCATGTCTTACAACATCATCTCATGGAACTAGTTCTAATGTTACCCAATATTACTCCGAACATGTAGTATCCATGATCGAAGAACATAAAACTATCATGTTAAAAGAACTTGGTATAAAAGAGAATATAAAATCCACATGCAGTTTATGTGGGAATCCCAAATGCCTGGAATGTATGGATATGTGGATTAATATTTATGATAAACATATGAAACAGGGAGCACATTGGCATGTTGAAGGTAAAGAAAATGATCCATTTTTTAGTTTTGTATATTTCGTTAAATATGATCAAAAAAAAGATGCCAAACTAGTTTTTATAAATCCGGCACCTGAAACAGTATGCACAAAATTATTACATTTGAATTATTACAAAAGAACTACAAATCTAGATATTGATGAAGGAGATGTGGTAATATTTCCAAGTTTCATGGTTCATTGTGTAGAAGAACAAATTGTAGGCGGACCTAGAATAACCATAGCTGGTAACTTATATGAAGTGCTTAAAGAAAAATAAATAATATAAATTATGTCTTGGTGTTGGTGGTGTTGTCACCCATTTGAGGGGGAACCTCTAAGCATGCCATGCAAATATGATGAACGTAGAAGCAAATTTTATACATCTGGCAAATACTGTTCGTGGAGCTGTATAAAATCTCATGCGATCGACAAATGTGGTGATGTCAAGGGAAGTATCATTTGTGGAAATATAATCCTCATGAGACGAAAGATGTATGACCAATCTAGCTCTGTTAGGTGTGCTCCAAATAGATTTAGACTCAAGGAATTTGGTGGCGACCTCACAATTGAAGAATTTAGATCAAATCTTACAAAAGATAGTGGTGAGTCGCGAAAAGTGGAGACTACACCAGTTATAGATAATGTTATACCCATTGTTTCAAACACACGTAAAATGGATGAAATAAAGAATGCAACAACTACAAACGATTCATTAAAACTTAAGAGAAACAAACCTCTCAAACGAAATCATAACAGTTTAGAATCAGCATTGGGGTTGGTTATTACGCCTAAATCCTAGCTGCCTACTTTGTTTATTTGTTGGTATTGATGGTGGTAAATATTTAGATTTTGTACTATGAATCCAATCAGTTCCATCGTAAGCGATCCATCTAATTCCAGTCTTTTCTATAGCCTTTCTACAAAGGACGCACGGAAGGGAATTACCATGACCATAACATGTCTTACGCTCAACTATAAGTTCTCCGTATTTCCTATTAACCCAACTTTGAAACTGATGAGGTTTATTACCCCTTTTCAAACACTCCCTAAAAAGATGTTTGAGGAGTCTTCTCTCGGCACAGCATATACAATTGCTTTGTGCTTTTACTGGCTTTTTTGACATGTAACTTTCAACAACATAATATCCCATTACTCACAATTGTTACACGTCGAACCAGGGAACACAAATGCACAGTGTTCACACTCGTTAAGAATGATGACGTCTTTTTTCTTCGGTACAAGTCCTTTTGAAAATCTCTCAAGTTCCTTTACAGTATATATACCGTATTTGATCATAACCTCCAATGGAGGAAATTTCATTCTATTATACTAACATTCCAATTCCTTATCTTACTTTCCCTTCATACAACAGCTAAAGAGATTGCCAATAGCCTGTTTAGCCTTAAGCATACCCGCGAAACCATCAACCATTGGGGGTACCATCGTTTTGAGGATGGTTTCAAACTCCGAATCCTTTTCACCTTCATCAATTTGTTCGATGAGATGATTGAGGAGAGCCACAACCAACTTCTTTTTTTGTGGTCCTTCGAGTTTTTTAAACTTTGAGGCATTAATCATTAACTTTGCAACAATTGGTGGAATATCTTCTTTTTGGAGACCATCACCCAAGTATTCACGTTTGATATCTTCAACCATTGTAATAACACCCCTGGCATCAATTTTTCCTGAGAATTTTTCCAAGATCGCTTCCATTTTATAATCTTAACATACATTAAAAATGGACGCAAATAACCTTGTCGCGGCATTTGCGTTTGGTATTGGATTTATCCAGATGTATCAGGATTATCTCAAGTCTGATACACTAAGTGAAGAAGCTAAGGGTTCTGTTCTTTTAGGTCTCCTCGCAAGCTCTCTATGGCTCATCTACCAATCTAGAAAATATGGCATGAATTTCACGGTTGCTTATACCACGGTAGGTTTAGTTCTCCAGTTGTATATACTGAACAAGATATTGGTTAAAGAAACGGATAAAAGTCAAGACAAGAAAGATGATTTCGATTTTAAAACAACCTCTCGCGACTCCACGGATCTATTCAAAACCGAATAGAAGAAAGCATTCTATTGTGACTAGTGCAAAATTGAGGGATTATCCCAAATTTGCAGAAGCTGTAAATGGTAGAGCTGCTATGTATGGTATGGTTTTTGGTTCAACGAACTGGGGGTTATTCAATATGAATATTATTGATCAGTTGTACTCGCCACCAACCGCGGCGATGACTATATTGACAAGTGCGATAGTTATATACACAATGTATGATGCACAAACTAAGACCTCTGACGAAGTCTTTGAGCGATATGCAGCTCGTGATTATGGTCGGATAGCCATGACTGTAATGGCTCTAATGATTCTGGTGAGCGCGCAATAAGACCAATAAACTCCAACAGCTTAACTTTTTCTTCCATTGTAAATGTTCCTGTCCTACGCATCACATAGGACAAGAGCATCAGAAGTAGATATATATTATAAACAATAGGTTTCATTTACTCAATTGCAACCTTAGCTTTTCTTGTTATTAAAAATAATGAAATAAGTAGCGTGCATGAGAAAGAGGCAACACCAAAGCCCGCAAATCCCTTAGCTTCCTTCTTACTATTTGGGCATTTAACAGACCAGTTGAGAGTCGCGGCGCTACCCACGAGACCCATGATCGCATAGATCATCATGAAAACAGCCGCTTCATTCTTAGCGAATTTTGTCAATAGAAGAGTAAATGGAATCGTGAGAGCGATTGTAAGTGTAGCAGCGAGATACTTATTGAGATTTTCCTGGACAGTCTTACCCTTCATTTCCTCACATTTCTTGAATGTATCTATACCAATAGCTGTAATAATCATGTAGAATATAGCAAGAGCCATGATAACACCGACAGTTCCCCATGAAACTTCTATATCAACTTTACCACTTGAAATATTCTTGGCGCGCTGATACATGGCTGTAGCTTGTTCGGTTGCTGTGATAGCCGACATTTATAATACTTATAGAAATTATTCTATGTTGTATTAATAGTAATGAAATTACCGGAAGTAATTTTTGTAAAACATTGTCCAGCTTTATGTCCTGATAGAAAGGAATTCTTGTCTTCCCATCTCGAGGAACGTGTCAAAGATATCAAAGATATACGATGGATCGAGGATTATAATTGGGATCATCCATTTGTTCAATGGCTTAATATTAAATTGAATTTACCATATGGTCCAAAACTTACAAGTAATTTTGTCAAAACACTTATAATGTTCAAACAAATGGTTGATGAAAATATTGAAACTGCAATTCTCGTCGATGACGATGTTACTTTCCACAGGGATTGGAAAGAATTTTTTGAAGAAATTCCAGATGAAGTGGCTAAAAATACATATATCAATTTGAGTACTTCTCCATTTTTCAATCTTAAACCTGTGAAAGGACAAGTTTATCAGTTACCAAATAATGGCGGATGCGAAGCCATATGGATAACACGTGGATTTGCACAAGGAATTTTAGAAAATCTAAATATGGAAGAAGCTATTGATATTGTGTATCATGGGTACTTACTTGGTCAAAGAAAACCACTCTTAAATGTACCAATTTGTCACCAAACATCCGACTTAGAAAAAGTCAGTAGTTTAGATCATGATACTCGTACATCAAAGAATTGGATTGCGTATGTTCAAAATTATTTCAATTTACCAAAGTCGAATTTTAATGATCTTTTGAATGATTTTAAAAAGTATGATGAAAAGAGGCGAAAAGTTGAAGATAAATTTGAAGAAATATATGGAAAACGAATCAAAATTAACAATGTGAAATACATTCTTAATGATGATGCAGATCATCGTTTTAATATTTTAGAATTTTAGACATTTGTCACAAGACTAATGTCGGCACCACTATAACACGCGGCTGTATATCCGAAAGTTGAAAAATCAGTCATATCTTTATTACCACCTGTAATAAATATATGGGAACATTGAGACAATAAAAACCATTCAAGATAAGTTTTGAAACGGTCATCTTCGGAAACTGTATTGTTAAGGAATTTGCATTCATAAGTAAGAACGGCGCTATTATCCAATGTTACGACTCGATCTGGGTATAATTGCTTAAACATTTCCTTAATTTCCATACTATCACTCGCTAGGAAGAACTTACCTTCATTAGTTTCAATGACCTTTTTGAACTTTTCCAATGCAATATCATTTGCAAAAAACGCTTTTTTAATATTACCATTTTCGTCTAATCCGTGACACCCCATATTTTCAGAATCTTTTGAAAATGCACCGCGTCTAATATGCATACCCCATTTACAACCATGTTTATATTTCTCCAAACATTCTTCCATTAATTTAGTTGGCTTGATAATACGTGAGATATTAGGATTAACAGTTTGATGTGTATGTGGATTAATTATAAGTTTTGAATTATGTGGGTCATCTTCTTTACTCAGAGTCACATTAAATCCCGTCCAATCAAATGCACCACATTCATACTTTATGATGTCTTTATACACACGATTTTCGACTTGATGACATATGGCATCGCACACCAAAAGAAGAACGTTACCCCAACCACATGAGTCTGGTAAATATAGAGTCATTTCTGTTGTATCATATAATAATATCTTTAAATTGTCAAAAAATCAACAAGGTCGTTCCTATTTTTCTTTTGCATCCACCCAAGTTTCTTTAATTTTTCGGCGCATATGTAATATCGACTATCATTAAATGGTCTATCTTCAATATACGTAATCCATTCATCGTAATTTTCTGTATCTTTGATTGTTTTTATAATGAGTTTAGTAACGTCCATTACAGATAATTCATCATCTGAAGCTATATTATATATTTCACCTGAAATACCTCGATTCCATACAATATCAACTGCATCTACAACATCTTCAACATGCATAAAAGCTCTTTTTATTTCTGCACTACGCTTACCGTGGATTGTACATTTCTTGTTCTCTCTTAATAGTCTCTTAAATTTGGGAATAAGTTTTTCTGGGAATTGATTTGGTCCATACACATTATTACACCTAATAATTTTTATATTCATATTGAATGATTCGATATAAGAGCGAATAATCATTTCAGCTGCAGCTTTTGATGCGGAATATGGATTTGTTGGTTTTAATACACCGGTACTTTCAAGGAATGGTTGGTCTATTATAGATTCACCATAAACTTCATCTGTACTGAAATGAATAAATTCTACATTTGGAATATGCTTTCTACATTCTTCAATAAGAACGTGGGTGCCATGTATATTATCCATTGTAAAACTTAATGGATCAATAAATGAATTATCCACGTGACTTTGCGCCGCAAAATGAAATATATATTTAAAATTGTACTCTAAAATTAATTGTTCGATAAGTTTAGAATCATTGATATTTCCATGTACAAATGTCACATCATCGCTTTTAACATTTTGTATATTTGAACAATAATCAAGTTTATCTATATTAATAAAATTTATATGTGGGTATCTATTATTCATTATATTAATAAAGTTTGATGCGATAAACCCACACCCACCAGTAACTAATGCATTAGACATTTACTTTATTAGCCGCAAACGTTTTAAGCAAATTACACACACGATCAACATCTTCAATAGTGAGTCCATGATGGGCGCCTAATAGAAATCCATTTCTCATGATGGTATCTGCATTTTCAAAGTCGTCCAAATACTCACGGAACGCTGGATGTCTCGTAATGTTACCTGCAAATGTGACACGCGTTTGAACGTCATTCTCCTCTAGGAAGTTTATAAGTTCAAGACGATGGGGGCATTGAAGTGGGATCGCGAGCCAGTTTGGTTTAACAGAGTCGTCCGGAAGTGTATAATACGAACAATCCTTAAGATTCTCCAAATATCTTTCAATCATTTGGCGTCTAGTCGCAAGGAAACCTCCCAACTTATCAAGTTGGACGAGACCAAACGCCGCGTTCATTTCACACGCCTTCAGATGATATCCAGCCACCCCATATAGAAACTTCCAATCATATGGGATACCATCTACCGAGTGGTTGAAGCGCTCACTTGGTTCTTCAATATTATCGCCAATACGTCCCCAATCTCTGAACATTAGGGCTCTCTTGAGATGTGCGTCAAGATTAAACATCACCATACCACCAACACCACCTGCGGTGATCACGTGACTTGCATAGAAACTAGTGGTACTGATATCCGTACATTCATTCTTTGTGATAGTATCGGCAGAGTCTTCAAACAGGATTACATCTGGGAAAGCCTCTCTAATAGCCTTCCAATCTGGAACATTTCCAATGAGATTTGGTAAGATGATACACTTTGTGTCTGTGGTCACAACTTTTTTGAGGTCCTCAACGCTTGGAACATATGTATTGAGACCCACGTCACAAAACACGGGTTTGAGTCCAAGTTGTACAAGGGGTGCCACAGTTGTAGAGAATCCACATGCTGGGGTGACGATCTCACTCCCCTTTGGGAGGTCAAGCGCACACAATCCCAAAAGAATTGCACTACTCCCGGAATTTACAAATAGTCCGTGTCTCTTACCGAAGAGCGTAGCAACTCTTTTCTCAAATTCCACAGTGCGATCACCAAAACCAGCGAGCCAGCCATCGCGCAAGCAAGCCTCAACGGCTTTAATTTCTTCCTCCCCATATGATTCAAACTTGTTGGGTGCATACCAAACTTTCTTATGCATTTGGTTAAAGACTACGCTAATCTTTAAATCAAATGAAAGTGTGCGTATTAGGTTCAAATGGGTTTATTGGTAAGAATATTATGAAGTGGAGATGGAGAAATTGGGTTGGGGTTTCGCGAAATGAATTGAATTTGTTAGACCAATCAAAGGTTGATGAATTCTTCACAAAGAATAAATTTGATATAGTTGTTCATTGCGGTGCAAAACTTCACAAAGATTCTATGTACGAAAACGTTTTGATGTTTGAAAACATTGTGCGTGCTTTTAAGGGTAAGATTATATACTTTTCAAGTGGTGCAGCTGTACGCGGTAATCCACCAACAGATCAATATGGTCTCTCTAAATGGACCATTGATCGAAGAATTGAAACTTTGCCAAATACATATTGTCTCCGGGTTTGGGGGTGTTATGGACCATCCGAATTACCTACAAGATTTAGTGCGGTATGTCGTCGAGAGGGACATGTTAGCATCGACAAAGACAGATACTTTGACTTTGTAGATGTAAAAGATGTTCGTAAAGTTGTTGATGAATATATTTCCGGAAAAAGAACAGAAAAAGAAGTCGATTTGGTTTATACTAAAGTCAGACTTCTTTCCCAATGGGCAAGGTTTTTTGGTGCAAGTTATGAAATAAAAGATGCTTCTAATTTAGGCGAATCTTATGTAAGTCAGCGAATCAAGTTAATGTAACTTGGTTTATCGTTATATAGAAACTCTGACACTATTTCAGCTGTAATTTTGTCAGGTTTATACAATTCAATATTCTTCAATGTCTTCATTATATCTAAATCATCCTCTGCATGATGTGAAAACCCAAGATTGTGGTAATCTTTATCTCTACCACCACCAACAAGTTTCACAATCGCCAGTTCATGATTTAAATAGTTGCGAATAAATTCAAATGGTCTATATAATACAAAAGGTGTGATTGAATAACAAATTGGAATCCACCCCTCGTATGACATACCCACCGCCATGCCAATCATAACTTGTTCGCATGAGCCAACATTCAAAAATCGATTTGGAAATTCCTCTTTGAGTTTATCAAATAGGCCATACCCGAGATCCCCTGTTAATACGAAGATCTTGTCATTCTTCCGCATTTCCTCAATCAAGTAGCTCACAAATTGTTGTCTCATTTAGTAATTTGATAATTATATCTTTATCTTCTTCATTAATGACATTGTAATGTCCCTTGAGTCCATTAATTTTATCAAAATTCGGTACTCTCGTTTTAAAAATCTTAATCTGGGGTAAGAATGCTTTTAAACGCGTTTGAAGATAGTGTTCATCGATTGTATCGTATGCACAGAACCCATTCATATTCACATAAACTTTAATGTTATCGATGTTTTGACGCTTGATAAGACTCAACGCTTCCCATACACTACCTTCATGAGATTCGCCATCCGAGATAACACAATGTACTGTAATATCCTTGTTACCCATAGCCATACCCGTAGCTAGTAGGATACCCGAACCAAGTGATCCAGTACTTGCATATAAATTCCTTTCAACATCTCGGTATGGGTGAATTCCAAAATCCTCGTACATCTTTTGTGCGTCATGCCCATATTCCTTCTCCAACATCGTATATAATGCTAATCCTGCATGACCATTTGATAGAACTACGCGGTCGTTTTCGTTTTTTTCCTTGAAGATATACTCCAATATAGGAAGCGTGGTAAAAGTACTACTAAGATGTCCAAGTTTATTATTTACAGTGAGTTCAAGTAATCGTTCCATTTGATAGAAAATGGTGTAAAACTTTAACTCAAAGACTGTTATAATATTCACCTTGTTTATCCTGTCTTTCGACAGTTTTAATGTGAAACAACGATACGAGTGGCTTGGCATCAACGCGTGCAACGTCGTCGGAACCAGTTAATCGTTCATGAAGATCATTTTCCCATTTAATCTTACCATTATTCTTATAATATCGACCTTGATAATCTGGGTAGTTAATCCAACCCATTTCATTCAAATTAAATTTGTGTTCATCCAACCATTTTGCTGTGTATCCGGGACAGATATTAATCCGTGGAATATACATAATATCGCCAGTGAATGTCTTAATATTAACAATGAGAGCTTCTTGTGGCATTTCATCCGCATCAATAACAAATATGTAATCACCCGAACATTTAGTTGCGTGATAATTACGATGATCGGAGAACTTTCCGTCAAATTCACGTTCATTTAAAACAATCTTGTCCCCATAGGATTCCAAAACATTTCGAACTTCTGGGGTACCGTTCTTTGAATCAAGGAGAATATTAATTTCATCTTCTTCATCTTTAATCTTGAGAAGGAAGTTAATAAGAGAATTCAATTCGCGATCTTCATTGCATACACAGATGGCGTAAGAAATCTTAACCATTATATGATTTAAAGTAATGATTCTTTTAAATAGTATAATGAAGTATATTTCATACTCTGTTTGGGGGGATAACAAAGTTTATACTTATGGAGTTATTGAAAATGTCTTAGATGCTAAAATATATTACGAAGATTGGATCGTTCGTGTTCATTATAATGACACTGTACCACAACATATCATTGATTGGTTAAAAACTCAGGATAATGTTGAAGTTGTTCATCACCCGGGTACAAAAAAGAAAGCTTCAAATACACTTTGGCGTTTTGAAGATCTTTTCATTAAAGATGCTATAACCGTCGTACGCGACGCCGATTCAAGAATTACACCACGAGAAGTTAACTGTGTAAATGAATGGTTAGCTTCAGATAAAGATTTTCATATTGCCAGAGACCATGAACATCATACATGCCCAATTATCGCTGGTCTATTTGGGTGTAGAAATAACTGTCTTGAATATATCGGGGTTCAAACCGGTGCAAGAAATGTAAATCAACCACCCATTAAATTTGTCCCAGGTTTGGAGTTAATGAATGAATTTTTAAAAAATCTTCCCGAGCATAGAGATGTTTATATTGTGGATCAAATGTTTCTTTTTGTTTATGTCTATCCATACATAGCTAACAAGAGTATGATTCATTGTAGTCATAACGCATATGAACCATTTGCAATTAAACTTGATCCTGTTAAAACGGGATTTATGGTAGAAGTTATAACAAATTGTTCAAGAGCTGCAGAACTTATGGGAGATACGGAAAAAGAATTCGAACGCGTTGGAGCCTATTAAAAAATAAAATACTCTACATAGATAAGTATGGAAAACCACGCGGAAATTAAGGACAAGTGCGACGATCTCGAATGTCGATTAGAGCAACTGGCTTCTGATATTCGGGATCTTCCATTTAATTATAAAATCACTGAACGTTATAGTCATATAGATGAGGAACTTTTCAACGTTTATGAATGGTATGAAAAACATAGAGAAATGTTAAAACAGTATCAAGAAGAACGTGTAAAATATATCGAGACTTTAAAGCAATTGGATACATTTACAAAAAATCTTAATAATGAAATTCAAAATACTAAATCACAAGCTTTTTTTCGTGCCCGACACGGAGGGTCGTATTCACAACTACCTGGTATCCAGCATCCTTGAGGTTTTTACAAAATGCAACATCCTCTGAGCACATATCACGTATCACTTTACCATCTTCGGTTTCTATCTCCATTAGAGGATAACTAAAGTATGGATATTTGAGACTTTCAATGACACCCTTTCTACACGCGAAGAAACCCATTCCATTATATACTACAGGTAAGTACTTTTCAGATTCATCTAAATCTTCTTTCGTTAGGAATTGAAATGTTCCATGTTTCTTGAAATGTTCTATATCCCAGTCTTTTACAACGGCATAATGTTTTAAATCAGCCATTCTATAAACTCCTGATATAACTGGGTATTCCTTTGTGTCATTGATAAGTTCTAACACTTGTTCGGGTGTAAAAATTATATCCGAATCAATTGTAATCCATACATCATAATAAATTTGTCCATTAAATGGTAATTGTGACGCCCCCCGTAATACATCTAAACCCAATGTTTTCATTCTAGAAAATGTTACAAAACTACTGAATTCATTGATCATTACTATTTCATGACCCATTTTAGTAAGCTCTATGAGCGTTTGTGACCAATTACATAAGAACTCACCAGAATATTCCCGACCAGGAAGTGCAAGTATGATCTTCATTAAGAATTAATTCTCTTAAAGCTTTAACCCTTGTGTAATGTATGTTTGTATATACCGATGGTGCGTGTATAAATAATGGAAAACCTAATGCCAAAGCGGGTATGGGTATATATTTTGGAGAAGATGATGCTAGGAATGTATCAAAATGTGTTACTGGAAAACAATCTAATAATACAGCCGAATTGGGGGCTTTTGTTGAATTATATTCAATTATAAAACAGGAAATAGAGTGTGGCGAAGATATAACTGTATTTTCTGATTCAATATACGCAATTCGTTGCGTGGGTGAATATGGTAAAAAATGTGAAAAAACCTCATGGACAAAAGATATCCCAAACAAAGAACTTGTAAAAGAGG
>Ga0222715_10002626_pt1 | contig 16309 bp, 32 predicted proteins | sample C33_9DmetaG_FD_165056 | JGI IMG/M metagenome (GOLD analysis project Ga0222715, IMG submission 165056) | Estuarine water microbial communities from San Francisco Bay, California, United States - C33_9D | ecosystem: Environmental > Aquatic > Marine > Unclassified | place: USA: California... | reverse complement strand
TGGTGTATCTATGTCGGAGGAAGCCAAACAACCAGTTGACAAAACCGGTAAGATAATCCTCCCAGAAACACCAGAAGAATTATGGAATGGAATTTTACTTTTAAGATAAACCAAAATAATAGTTATGATCGAAGTTAAATGCCGAGGGTGTGGGGAACCTATACACCCAATGAGGCTAGAAATTCTACCGCATACTAAGGTATGTGTTGCCTGCTCCCAAGAAGGTAAGAAGGTAGGAAGAATAGTTAGTTACGGAACCGGAGAAGAAATCGGAACTGAATTAGAAATAGTAGACGTAGCTTCTACTAGAACTCTTAAAAAGGTAGAAGAGCTGGAACTTAATGAGGAAGGTCTAGAACTACTTAAAAGTACTGATGATGATACCGGAGAAGATTCTTATATCACCTACTCTAACATAACTTCAATAGATCAGCCGGAAGACTGATGGCTCGTAAGCCGAAGATATTGACCAAGGAACAGATCCTGGCTGCAATGGCTAGGACCAAATCCAACAAAGCTGCTGCCAGATATCTTCATGTGTCGTACCCACACTATAAAAAGTATGCTAAGACCTTCACAGATAGTGAGACAGGTAAGACCCTCTTTGACTTACATCTGAATCAATCCGGTAGAGGTATCCCTAAGATATTCGATTATAAGACTAACGAACCTAAAGTAAGAGATGTACTTGAAGGTAAGGTAGCTCCATACTCTTGGTCTCCTATCAAGCTTAAGAACAAAATTATACAAGAAGGACTTATAGAAGAGAAGTGCAGTAGATGCGGACATACAGAAAAGAGAGCTATTGATTTAAAAGCTCCTCTTATTTTACATTTCAAGGATGGAAATAAAGAAAACTTTCTTTTAGAAAACCTAAGCTTCCTTTGCTATAACTGCTACTTCCTCTACGTCGGTAACGTACTAACAGGTAAACAGATTACTGCATTAGAAGACTATAACGATGGTAGGCATACAGAGAGCACGGAATGGGAGTTAGATCCTTGGCAACTGGAGCATTTAGAAGACTTAGGACTTGGAGACGAAGAAGAAGACCCAGGATCAGAGTTCATTGATTATCAGTAACTATTTATATCAAAATAATAGATGAAGCTTACAGATATACTTACAGAAGAAGAACTAACAGAAGCTCCTGGCTACGTTGATACCTTTGATCCTATTAATAGAGACTTCTATTTACTCAAACCTAATTATGTAGCTTTACTTTCAAAGAATATAGTTCGTTCACTTAATGCCTACCTTAACTCTAATGGACAAAAGAATGTAAAAGGATTAGAGCAGTTAGTAGCAAGTTTTATTAACGCTGCATTAGAAGATGAAGCGATACCTAACTTACATAAATCAGATTTTTATAAAGCAGCTTTAAAAGATTATCAAGCATTATCTCGTAAAGATATAAACGAATAAAGTAGATTAATAACTATTTATTAATGTAGAGTCGAGCCTACATATACTAAGAATTTTTATAAAGCCTTTAGGTTAGTAGGGAAGCTCGACCCCGAACACCTAAGGGTTTTTTTATTATGAAAACAAAGAAATGTAAATACTGTAATGAGGTAAAAGAAGTAATAAATTTTTTCAAACACTCCTCTACTAGAGATAGATTAGATACTAAATGTAAAGAATGCCGTAGAAAATATAGTAAACGTTATAGACAAGCCAATAAAGAGTACATTGCAGAATGGAGGACTAAAAATAGAGAGTACTATTTAGAGTATAATAAGAAATACTTCAACGACAATAGAGAATATATTTACAACTACCTTAATTCGTACCGTGAAAAAAAGTATAAAGAGGACCCGTTGTATAATTTTAAACATAGGTTAAGAGCAAATATTTCTAGAGCATTCTTACAAGGTACTAAAAGTAACCGCTCAGAACAGATATTAGGATGTACTTTTGAAGAAGCAAAGAAACATATTGAGGAGCAATTTAAAGAAGGTATGTCATGGGACAACAGAGACGAATGGCATATAGATCATACCGTACCTCTTTCTTTAGCTAAAACAGAAGAGCAAGCTATGAAACTAAGTCACTACACTAACCTACAGCCAATGTGGGCTAAAGAGAATTTAGTAAAGAGTAACAAGCTTACGGAAGAAGGAAAAAAGGTTTTAAAGGAATTAGAACTTGAACTTCAGTAGTATTATTCTTATATTTATATCCATGGCAAAGAAAAAGAAACAATTAAAAGGTAAAAGGCGTAAGCCCTTGGAGCGTAAAGTTGCCGATGACTTAGTCAAGCAACACGAACTAAATGATAAACTTAGAGAAAAGAAAATCAATACTAAGTTTCTAGATTTATTTTAAACTAAACCCATCCCCATGCCAATCAAACCATTACTCATTACTATTACTGTAGGATTCTTTGTGCTCTTTTTTGGACTAAATGCTTTCGTAAAAACGGAAGTTATAGTTAAGGAAAAATTAAAACAAGTACAAGTTTGTAACGAGCCCTTCTCTGAAGAAGCTCTAATAGAAGCCATCAAGCTTATGAAATTCGAACACCCACATATAGTTTTAGCTCAGGCAAAAGTAGAGACCGGACACTTTCAATCTAGAATATTTCTAGAAAATAATAACTTATTTGGAATGAAGATGGCCTGGAGAAGACCTACAATGGCAATTGCAACTCATAGAGGCCATGCCGTTTATCGGAACTGGAGAGAAAGTTTAATTGATTATGCTCTTTATTCTGCTTATTATGTACAAGAGAAAGAAGAGCATGAATTCTATGAGCATTTAGAAGACAACTACGCCGAAGATCCTATTTATATTACGAAGCTGAAAAGTGTAGTAGATAGAGAAGAACTTGAAATATTATTTTGATATGAAAGTAAATTTCCATACCTTTGAAGAGTACCAAGACTATATACAGAGTAATCCTGTTAGTGTATGTGAAGCGTTATATGAAAGCATTGATGAAGCTTTGCGGTCTAATAATGATGATGCGTTAATGTTTGAAATATTTTTCGAAAATCAAGATTATGTTTATGAAGTTTTTTTAGAAAAAGAAAACTGGATTGACTCATTAGACAGATGTGTCGAGATATTTTCAGATAATAATAAGTCCAACCTAGCAATAGAGGCTTACGAATTAAAGAAGGTTGTTTTAGACTTTCTCAAGTAGTTTTGTAGATATATATTCTATTTATTGTCCCCCAATTTAAACCCAAACATTCTATATTATTTTTTTTAATGGAGATTAGCAATCAAATCCTTTCCGACATAACAACTTATATGAAATATGCCAAGTACTTACCTAACGAATTTAGGAGAGAGACTTGGGAAGAAACAGTAACAAGGAACAAAGAAATGCATCAGGAAACGTATCCTGATCTCAAGGAGGAAATAGAGGAAGCATACAAATACGTTTACGATAAAAAGGTTTTACCATCAATGAGAAGTTTACAGTTTGGCGGAAAGCCAATCCAGATTTCTCCTAACAGAGTTTATAACTGTGCTTACGCTCCTATCGATCACCCAGACGTTTTTGGTGAGATTATGTTCTTATTACTTGGCGGTACCGGAGTAGGATACTCAGTACAGAATCATCACATAGAAGATCTTCCTATCTTAAGAGGACCTCTTGATCGTAAGAGAAGATTCTTGATTGGAGATAGTATTGAAGGATGGGCTGATGCAATTAAAGTTCTAATGCATTCTTACTTTTACGGAAAGTCGCAACCTATCTTTGACTTCTCTGATATTAGACCTAAAGGAGCGCTGCTTGTTACCTCAGGAGGAAAGGCTCCAGGACCACAGCCGTTAAAAGATTGTATTCATAACGTAAGAAGTATTCTTGAATCTAAAAAGGTTGGTTCTAAATTAACTTCATTAGAAGCTCATGACATAGTCTGTCATATAGCTGATGCAGTACTAGCCGGCGGTATAAGAAGAGCGGCTCTAATATCTCTTTTCTCAATTGACGACGAAAGTATGTTAACATCCAAGTTTGGTAATTGGTGGGAGTCTAATCCTCAAAGAGGTAGAGCTAATAATTCAGCTCTAGTTCTTCGACATAAAATTACGAAAGATAAATTTCTTAAAGTTTGGGACAAAGTAGAAAAAAGCGGTAGCGGTGAACCTGGTGTTATCTTTTCTAACGACAAAGATTGGGGTACCAATCCATGTGCCGAAATAGCTTTACGTCCTTATCAGTTCTGTAACCTTACAGAGTTAAATGCAAGTACAGTAGAAAACCAGGATGACTTAAACGAAAGGGCTAGAGTAGGAGCCTTTATTGGAACTCTACAGGCCGGCTATACTGACTTTCATTATCTAAGAGATGTCTGGAGACGTACTACAGAAAAAGATGCTCTGATTGGAGTAGGTATGACCGGTATTGCTTCCAATAAATGTGCTGACTTAAATCTTACTGAAGCAGCTGAAATAGTAAAAGAAGAGAATAAAAGAATAGCCGGACTACTTGGCATCAATGCTGCAGCCAGAACTACTACAGTAAAGCCTTCCGGTACATCTTCTTTAGTACTCGGAGTAAGCTCTGGTATTCACGGATGGCATAACGATTACTACATCAGAAGAATCAGAGTAGGAAAGAACGAAGCCATCTATACTTACCTAGCTCAGAATCATCCAGAACTAGTAGAGGATGAATTCTTTAGACCTACCGAACAAGCCGTAATTCAAGTACCTCAAAAGGCTCCTGAGGGTGCCATCTATAGAACGGAAAGCGTAATAGACTTTTTAGAGAGAGTAAAGAGGTGGAACACAGAATGGGTACATCCCGGTCACATTGACGGACAAAATACTCATAACGTTTCAGCTACAGTCTCTGTAAAAGAAGACGAATGGGAGATGGTAGGAGAATGGATGTGGGAGAATAGAAATACCTTCAACGGGCTATCAGTTCTTCCTTACTTTGGAGGCTCTTATCAACAAGCACCTTTTGAAGATACTACCAAAGAAGTTTATGAAGAGATGTTTGAATCTCTTAAAGGAATAGACTTAACTAAGGTTATAGAAATGACTGACGATACAGATCTAGCCGGAGAGCTGGCCTGTATTGGAGCCTCTTGCGAGGTAGTATAATTTGAACGAACTTACATTTAATGTTTACTTTTAGAGAAAAATTGGCTATAGACGACAAATTACAAGACCTACTTAACTCAGAGATTAAAAGACAATCTAAAGAGATTAACCTTATTGCTTCTGAGAATATAGCTTCAAGAGAGGTAATGGCGTTAACAGGATCACCTTTCACTAACAAATATGCTGAAGGGTATCCTGGAAAACGTTACTACCAAGGGTGTAAGTACTATGATGAGTTAGAAATTTATGCACAAGACTTAGCTAAAGAGCTCTTCGAAGCAGAATATGCTAACGTTCAACCTCACTCTGGTGCTAATGCCAACCTAGCCGTAATGCAGGCTTTACTTGAACCAGGAGATAAAATTCTATCTTTAGGTCTTCCGGAAGGTGGACATCTATCTCACGGAACCAAAGTAAATATATCAGGTAAACTTTATACAGTATTTAATTACGAGCTTGGAGAAGATAATTTACTTGATTACGGAAAGATAGCAGCATACGCTGAGGTAGTAAAACCAGATATGATCATAGCCGGCTACAGTGCCTATGCTCAAACCATAGAATGGTCTGAATTTAGAGCAATAGCTGATAAAGTTGGAGCTATCTTTTTAGCCGACTTTAGCCACTACAGTGGACTTATAGCTGGTAAAACTTATTCAAGTCCGGTCAAACATGCTCATGTCTGTACCTCAACCACTCATAAGAGTTTGAGAGGTCCTAGAGGAGGAATGATTCTTACCAACGATTACGATATCTACCAAAAAACAAATAAAGCAATCTTTCCTGGTACCCAAGGCGGGCCTTTAATGCACGTAATTGCAGCTAAGGCTCAAGCATACAGAGAGGCTCTTTCGGATGACTTTAAGAATTATGCAAGCAGGGTAATGGTTAATGCCCGTACTATGACCTCCCGGTTTAGAGCCAGAGGATATGATATCGTAGGCGGTGATACTGAAAGTCATATGTTCGTAGTTGACTTTACTTCTCGTAACTTAACCGGAAAGAGAGTAGCTGATATGCTAGAGAAGAATAAAATTATAGTCAACTACAATACAGTCCCTAATGATAGCAAACCTCCCTCTCAAGGTTCAGGTATTAGAATCGGTACCTGTTACGAGACTACTAAGGGCAGAGACATAAATGACTTTCTAGCATTAGCAAATAACATCATAGACTTAATTGAAGCGAATAGTATTAACCTTATATAACAGTTGCCTCTTTGCAGGAGTCTTCCTATATTTAATTATAAAGATTAAGACAAAAAGGTTATATGTACAACATTTCAAAAGATACTCTTAGTAGAGTTTCGGCTCGTAATCGAAACAGAACCTCATACGCTGAGGTTGTAGAAGGACTGGACTATACTTACCCTTTTACAAGAGGCGATATCGTCTACTTCAGTAAAGGTAATGATCCAGAAAGAAGCAGGCTCTTTCCTAAGATAGTAGTTGAAGTCGGAGTACCGGTAAAGACCGGAGACGGAACATACGTTGAAGGAATGAGAGTAAAGCACTCAGATGGATTCGAATATGTACCCGGTTACCAAGAAACGGTTAAGGTAGCCAGTCATACGAAATATACGCAACAAGAACTAGATAACTTTGATGGAGTAATAGGATGATAGAAGTAAGTTTTGTAAATAGAAAAGATATAGTAGATTCTATTTTAGATAGAATTAACGAAGGAGAAGAATTAACCTCCGAGTTAAAAGAACTCTTAACTGAAATGAGTAACTAATGTCATTACGATTAGCTCACGTAAGAAGAAAAGACTATCAGACCGAAGAAAGAGAACTAAACTCTGGTATAACTTATTTAGTTTGGACTAAGTATCCTAGAGATAGAAAACTTAAACCTGATAACTCGTCAGGAGTAAGAGTATGGCCTGCCGGAGCCGGTCCTAGTGAAGTATGGACGGTAAGAGAATATTTCGAACCTGGTACTAAAGGATGGGGAGATGGAGGTTATGAAATAGAGGATAAGTATGGTGCAAGAGCTCAAGTATTTATTGATGAACTAATTATTCATCCTAAAGTAAAACAAAAGAGGGGAAAGAAATGAGTTATATAATTTATTTTTTAATTTACTTGTTAGCTGGTATAACATGGTCAAGAGTTCTTGAAGACGTAATAAGATCTGAACTGAAAATTAACGGGTACGAATCCAGTTTTGAAGCTAACTTACATACCCTTTTATGGCCTGTTTCTTTAAGTATCTTTTTATTTAGGTACATTCAGGTAATTATTACCGGTAAATAAATGACTAGCCAAGATTACAAAATAATTAGAAAAGCTGCTAGGATTGAAGCAAGCTGCATTATTCCCTCCCACTATGAAGTATCTAAAAGATTCTTTGATCAGGTTATGAGAAGATTCGAACACGATAAAGATTTAAAAGCAGCAGCGAAAGCATACTACATATTAGAATTAGAATACGAAAAAGGAGATGCCACTTAATGGTTACAGAGTACTTGCTTTTAATAACAACTAATCTTATCTTTCAAGCAAGTAGAACCTACAATTCTAGAGCAATAGCTAGAGAAGATACATTTACTGTAGTATGGTCTTCCTTTGTGGTAAAGCTTTCTTGGATGATTTCTTCTGCTATTGGTATCAAATCTATTTTTGAAGGCGATTTTTGGCTTGCAGGTACGTATTTGATAACAGGAATTATAGGCGATTTTATTGGTATGAAATTAACTTATAATTACAAAGTACCACTTGACGAAAATAATATAACAAACTCATAGATATATATCCTATTTAATAAAGGTGCTCATCAAGAGCGATTTTTTTATAACCTAAAAAACAAACAAAAACAACACAAACCATGAAACAACTACTTACTGTTCTAGTGATGATGTTTACATCACTTACAGCATTTGCACAAGTTACCGGAACGGTATCTGATGCTGAAACGAACGAACCCCTAGCAGCAGCTACAGTTGTACTTAAAGGAACCACTACCGGAGTTAGCACCGGCTTTGATGGTTCCTTTTCTATTTCTGCAGATGCTGGTGACTCCCTTCAAGTTTCCTTTGTAGGGTATGAAACACTTACAGTAGCGGCCGTGGATGGTGTGGTTATTCTTTTAGTTCCTCAAACAGGAGTGCTAGGAGAAGTAATCGTTACCTCTGGTGTTATTGACGTTGCCAAAGTTAGAGAGACTCCTGTAGCCGTCTCTACTATCTCTCCTATGGAGATTGGCCTGAAAGTCGGTAACCAAGAATTCCCAGAAGTAATGAACCGTACCCCAGGCGTATATGCTACCAAGCAAGGTGGTGGATATGGTGATTCAAGAATCTCTTTAAGAGGTTTTGATCAGCGTAACACTTCTTTCTTGATTAACGGACAACCGGTCAACGATATGGAGAACGGATGGGTCTACTGGTCTAACTGGCAAGGTTTGACTGACGTAGCTTCCGGTATTCAAATCCAGAGAGGACTTGGTGCCTCCAGATTAGCCGTACCTTCCGTTGGTGGAACTGTATCTATCTTTACAAGAGCGGCTGAACGTGAAAGAGGAGCATCTGTTTCTCAAACTGTCGGTAATGACGGTTACACAAAAACTGCCGTAACGTATAACTCAGGCGTCAATTCTAACGGATGGGCATCTTCTTTCCTTCTCTCTAAATGGGCAGGCGACGGATATGTTTACAATACATCTGGTGAAGGATGGACATACTTTGGAGCTGTAGGATATGAACCAGAAGGATCAGCACATGCCTTGAATTTATCTATTCTAGGAGCCGGTCAATGGCACCATCAAAGAGACGTTTGGGTATCGATTAGAGACTTCCAGAACTTCGGTGAAGAGGGAATCGATCAACGATGGAACAGCAACGGCGGTACCTTAAATGGAGAAGAGTTCTCAATGAGACGTAACTTCTACAATAAGCCATTAGCTACTTTTAACTGGGACTGGGATATTAGTGAATCACTTACCCTTGCCACTTCTCTCTACGGATCAGCCGGTCGAGGTGGAGGAACAGGACCTAGAGGTAATAACTTCCGAAACGGTGATATGGACATTCTCCCTTATCGGAAAGACCTAACATCTCATTACTTAGAAGGCGGTAGAGGTACAAGACTACCAGACGGTTCAATTGACTTTGATGCTATTGTAGCTTTGAACCAATCTAATACGAATCCATATACAGGAGCTATCTCAAAGTTTGATGGTCTTCGTATTGGATCAAATGGATATAAAGCTGATGGAGTAAACAGAGCAGTACTAGTAAGAAGAGCTTCTATGAACTCTCATGACTGGATCGGTGGTATATCTAATCTAGAATTTGAAAGCAATAATATTAAAGCTTCTCTAGGTGTTGATTTACGTAACTATAAAGGGTACCATTACCGTGCATTAAATAACTTAATGGGACTTGACGGTTACTACTCTACCGGTAATAAGAACTCAGCCGGTCAGATCATAGAGACTACTATTGATGCCTCTCCATTCCAGAATACAGGTATCAGAGGACCAAAGATTGACTATTACAATATTGGGTATGTAGGATGGTATGGACTTAACTCTATGGTCGAGTACAAAGACGATACGTTTACTACTGTACTTCAAGCAGGTCTATCTAATCAAACCTTCCAAAGAGAAGATTTATTTGACCAGCCAACCAATCCGTTATCTGAAAAGGTAGCAGTTGGTGGAGGATATGTTAAAGGTGGTGCTAACTTAAACTTAGATAGCCGCAATAACGTATTCTTTAATGCCGGGTATATCTCTCGACAGCCTAACTTTGATGCCGTATTTCCTAACTATGCTAATATAAAGAACGACGATCTTCAAAACGAAGAGATTGTATCTTTTGAAGCCGGTTACGGATTCTTAGGACCTCAAGTAAGACTTAACGTAAACGTTTACTCTACTACCTGGGGTAATAGATTTGTATCTCGTAGCTTGACTAACGCCCAAGGTGTTGATGGCTTTGCTCAATTTAGAAACATTGACGTTCGTCATAACGGTTTAGAGATCGAAGGTGACTATCAGCCAACTAACGCTTTAAAATTAAGCGGTATGTTATCTGTTGGTGACTGGAAGTACACTAAAGACTTCGAAGCTACCCTCTTTGATGATAATCAAGAAGAGATTGGTACAGGAACTCTTTATACCAAAGATGCCAAAGTTGGTGATGCAGCTCAATTAGTTGCCTACACTGCTGCCGATTATAAGTTAGGTAAAGCTCTAAGTGTTGATTTAGGATATAGATTCGTAGACGGTCTATATGCCGACTACTCTATTACTGACTCAGACTTTACCGAGCCTGATAATGCAGGAGCATTGAAGCTTCCATCTTATGGACTATTAGATGCTGGTATTACCGGCCGCTTTAGTTTATTTGGTCAGGATGCATCTTTAAGACTTAATGTAAATAATGCTCTCAACACTACTTACATTGCTGAGTCTAATTCAAACATACATGCTACAGATTTATCTGAAACATGGAATGGAGTTGATACTCGTAACTATGTATGGTTTGGATTTGGCCGTACATGGAATGCTACTTTAAAATATGAATTTTAATAGAAGCTAAATTAATTTAAGGGGAGGTAGAAATGCCTCCCTTTTTTGTTTTGAAAGAAAAGAAAAGAAAATATCCCGACCAAGTTGTGTACTCCGAAGAAAGAGGCTTTTATGCCAAACTTTTGCCTTACGGAAGTAATGTAGGAGCTCCATCTATACAGCCGAACGATATAGCAGGATGGAAAGAAGAAAAAGTACATAAGGTTAACAAAGTATTTTTATCTCAGTTTAATGATTTAAAAAGACAATATGAGGCTCTAGTAGAAGAGTTTCAATGGAACGATATTATTTATAAAGCTGATTACAATTTTGAACCAGTAAGAGATGAAATTTATCACCTTTATATTAGGAAAAATAATTCTTTTTTCTTATCTTTAATTAACCCGACGGACTGGGATCAAGAATATATTGGAAGTTTTAGACTTGAAAGCGATAACAAATGGAAGAAATTAAAGACATAAAATCACTTTGGGAGAAGTTTCAGGATCAAAAAGAAGAACCTTGGCCCTTCGTGGACTTTGATGAATACAAAGCTTGGGAAGATAAACAAGAAAAGCTAAGAAAACAAGCTAAAGAAAGAATATGCGGTGTTCTTTGAATAAACTAAAAGGAATACAACTATGGAAACATTAGCATTCGTTCAAGGTGTGCTTACGGTCATCGGTTTACTGATGGTTGGAGGTATGGTTTGGGCTGTACTAAAAATAAACGACATGAGAGCCTCCCTAGAGGTTTTTAATCAAATAATAAACGAAACACAAACCGATCTTCATTTTAGAATCGACAAAGAGATTCAAGATGTAGATTTAAAGATTGACGACGTTACCCGTCAAGTAGAGAACAATTCTGAAAATATCTACCGGACTATAGATTCTAGGCTAGATAAACTTCAGAGTAAATTTACTAACAATTAATTAAAATTTAACGTAAAAGAACACCGCTAACTTTTTTAGTTATGAAATACAAGTACAAAAAAGTCATAGAGATAGAGAATGAATGAATCTAAAAAGATAATTGAACAGTTGTTTCCGATAACCGAACAATTATTAGTTGATCTAGGTTTTGAAAGGGTAGACGTATCCGAAGAAGAAGCAGGTGGTCCGATAACCGAACAATTATTAGTTGATCTAGGTTTTGAAAGGGTAGACGTATCCGAAGAAGAAGCAGGTGGTCCTTCTTTTTACTATTTTACCTACGATTTTACAGATAGAGGAGTTCTTTCTCTTATTTCTAATGCTAGTAATGAAGTAGAGGAAGACTCTTGGACGGTTGAAATATTTGAAGACGCTGAAATTAACTTTAACAGTAAAACTCTTACCAAGTTTATGAACGTTATGAAGGAGGTACTCAATGAAAGCAATTCTTAAATTTGATTTACCAGAAGACCAACCAGAGTTCAACTTTGCAACTCAAGGTTCGGATTGGTGGAATGTATGTTGGCAAATGGATCAATGGTTAAGAGGAAATATTAAACATGCACCCGATTCTATGTCCGATGATGAGTATAAGGCTTACGAAAGATGTAGAGAAGAACTTAGAGAGCTTATAAATAATAGTGGATTAAATTTAGAACAATGAAACTATTTAGAGGTAAAAAATACAAATACATTCATACACGAGATATTTACTTAGATGATATAAGGGCAGTATTCTTTCCTAAAAACTTTTGGGAGAAATACAGATACTTAGGTATTGTTCCATATAAAGAGGAAGGTAGAATATTTGACGCCTTACTTCCTTTGGTTCTACTAATGGACTATGACTCCAAACCTTGGTGGTGTCCTAGATGGTTCTTACGTTTTCTACATTTATTCGGTAATGATAATTCTGTCGTCAAAGTAAGAAATTGGAAGTTACACCGACTATTTACAAAACTTACTAAAAATAATCGTTTACTGGATTATAAAACTAAATGGTCGGACAATGACTTACGAATACACGCTTACGGTTCAGAACGAGTAATGAATTTAGCCGATGATATTGAACGAGGTTTTTATAGTAGATATAAGAAGGACGTTGACTTTAATTAAAATATTTACTATATTTAAAATAAAAATATGAAACCTGTATTATACAAAAACAGATACGGTGACGAGTTTACCTTCACCCCTACCGAGGATGGAAACATTTTATGGGAAGGTAATTTTGAATTTAGTCGTCAAGGATTTAGTAATGACGATCCAAGAACAATTAATATGGTTGACCCAAGTGGTGGACCATTCATAGCCAAAGGTATGAAAAGTTCTTTAGTTCACGAAGACGTAAAAGGTAAATTCGTTAAAGAGTTTATACAGAAAGATGACGGTTGGATAATAGTATTACAAGAATGAGAGTAATACAAGACATACAAAAGTTTATACAACACACGATGGACACTCAAGCTATTGACAGATACCATCCTGTTCAAGTGAATGTAGATTCCGATAAAACTAGAGAGTTTATGGAGTATCTAATCTCCGTATCCGATGTAGTAAACTTACAAGAACTTACAGGTTTTCAGAGACAGTCCACGGATAAATCTCAAGAGTTTATTTTATCTCAAATTGATTCATATTCAATGGCAGGTATAAAAGTTAATCACTTACCTATGTACGATTTTCACGAGTACGATAAATGGGAAGGTGGGTATATAGAAGGATTCCTAAGAACGATTACTAATGTAGATTACTTTATTTGGACGTACACAAAAATGGAACACCTGGAAGATATCGTAACTAAATTTCAACATTCATTGAGGTATTAAATACAAAAGGATAGACGAATGAAAATAAAGATTTACGGAATTTACGGACAAGTTTATCTTCTCCCTTATATTAAACTAACCCACACACGAAAACTCAATGATAATTTAGAACTTATCATTGGTTGGTTGAAATGGGAAATAATATTTGGAATATGATAGGCGGAGTGCAACCCAAAATATTACTTACAATGGACGAGAACGGTAAACTTCAAATGGATGACGGGTTTAAAGAACTCCTTTATGGTGACCCAAAAATGAATTGGAGATTAGTCAGAGAAAGAGACGGACTTACTAAAGAGTCAAATGATATTACTTGGTTGGAGTTTGATGAGAACGGTAGAGGTAAAGAAAGACACAACGAACCGGGCATTGGTAGAAGCTTAATTATGTCTCCATTCAATGACTTCTTTACCTGGCAGACATCTACAATCACAGAGGTAGTAGAACAGAGAGATGACTATGTAGAATTTAAGACAAAAAATAGTAACTATAAGCTGAGTAAGATAGCCGAATGAAAAACTTAATAGTAATAGGTCACCCGGATAAAAATAGCTTCTGCCATAACGGTATAGTAAAAACAATAGAAGAGACTTTGAGACATTATGGAGAAGACACTCACGTCATTGATCTGTATGCTGATAAGTTTTCACCTTCACGTTGGTATAAGAACGAAAAATTAGCCAAGAAGTATCAAGACCTGATAACCGAAGCCGATAGAATATATTTTGTTAGTCCGGTGTGGTGGTTTAGAATGACATCGTTAATGGAAGGATTCTTTGACCAAGTATTCACTCCAGGATTTGCCTATAAGTTTAGACAGTTAACTAAGTACTATGGTATGCCAATTCCTTTGTTAGGAAAGAAGAAAGTTAGGACATACTTGACTCACGGTGCTCCGGCCTTACCGGTTATGACTTTGTATGTTAACTCTGTGAGGCTAAGATTGGAGATGGGAGTCTATAGTTTCGTCTTTGGTTGGTTTAAGACTAAAACGAGACAATTCTGGTCCGTTCCTTTTGTAACAGACGAAAAGAGAAAAAAATATTTAAACAGAGTTGAAGCTGATATTTTGAAAGACATTAAAAGAAAATAGTTGCCTCTTATCTCAATTCTTACTATATTTAAATAAAGTTAAGAATTAATAAAGGTTATAATTATGGAAGATAAAATTACAGTACTTGATGGAATAATTGACGATTGGGAAAGACAACGTGTTTTCTCTGCTCGTAGATATGAAGAAATAAAAGAAGGAAGGATGGAGGAGTACGCCCGAGTATGGATGGACTATCTAGCTGATGACTTTCCTTTTGATAATACGTACATCAGGATGCATAATGGAAGAGTAGAACTTCATAGAGATGTAGAGGATAGAAACCGTAGAGAAATTATGACTGTATACTTTAGAGAAGATTGGGAAACGAAAGAGTTTACTGACCTTAATACCAGTGTGTATTCTTCTTCTGAAGACAGTCAGTGGGAATTAGAACGTCTTACTACTGTAGGTGCTGTGGCTAACGTTCTTCTTAACCATTACGATGATATTCTAGCTGCACTTAATACCGTAAAATTAGAATGGTCTGAAAGCTATAACAGTGCATATTCTGATCTTAGAAAGGCTGAGTCTATGATTCATACCTGGCAATGTGAGAAGAATAAGTTGTACCTAGATCATGCCGAAGAGTTACTTATGGGGGAAGGACTAACCTTTCCAGAAAAACTTGGTTCTTTTGAACTTCGATATGATCAAGATATTAATAATATTAGAACTATTAAAGTAATAGATACTAGTGCATCAGGTAAGACTGCTACTATAGAAGTTGAGCAGTATTATAGCTACCAAGATGAATTAGTAAAGCGTACCTTTGAGAAAGTTAGAGTAAGTAAATTAAAAGACTTTCTATGGCAATATCGAGACTATGTTCTTCTAGCCGATTTAAAAGTAATGGAGGAAGCATAATGAATTGTATAAAATGTAATAATGAAATACCTTTAGGAAGACTGGAGGCAATACCAGGGACTAAGACTTGCGTTAACTGCTCTTCTACTTCTAAATGGTATGTAAGAAGTGTAGTAACTGGAAAGACTACTTACAGCGAAACTGAAATAATAAAAGATGAATCCGTAGCCGAAAGTCTAAAACAAATGGACCGTAGAGTAGGTTGGGGTTCTAACTTATACAAGGTACATTAGGTATGACTAAAAAAGAACCTAACTGGTTAGACTTACAGATGGAAGAAGACTTAGCTAAAGTAGATGAACTTATCGATATGGCTAAAGAGCTTAAAGAAAGGTATTGCAGCTATTCCGGACTCCTTTCCACTTCTGAATATATGTATTTAGACGAAGAGCATGAAGAAGGAATCAATAGACTAAAGTCAGCAAGTTTGTCATGAGAAGAAGATCATTATTAGCAGGATTTATTCTTTTTACTACTGTAGGATTACTTACAGGATTAATAACCATCCTTTATAGTATTCAGAGAGTAATATGAATAGAAAGACCATTCCTGAAATAAAAGAAACTAAACATACTATCAAAGTTCCGTCTCATACCGGCGGAGGTTTTTTTGATTTAGTTTCTCTACCTAAGAAAGCATTTGAAAAAGGTGAGTTATTCAAAATGATAACCGATTACGTTTACAGTACTGGGGAATGGGTATATGTTCCAATAGATCGTTTTAGGCAACATTTTGAGTCTAAGGAATGAAGAAAGCTAACATCTTTGGAGGGATAAAAGTGTGGGGGCGTTTTAACTTCAATCTGCCACGCGCAAATTTCAAAGAGTTTTTTAGATCAATTAAAGGTTGGAATTGGGCGGCTTGGTTTTGGTTTACACTTCTAACAGGATTAACCACCATGGGAACGGTAGCAGTATTAGTAGCATAGATGAAAAGAAAGAGAAGAAAAAAGACATTAAGAAGAAGACTATTAGAGTCAATGGTAGTAGAAAGAAAACTTAC
>Ga0222715_10002625_pt1 | contig 16313 bp, 14 predicted proteins | sample C33_9DmetaG_FD_165056 | JGI IMG/M metagenome (GOLD analysis project Ga0222715, IMG submission 165056) | Estuarine water microbial communities from San Francisco Bay, California, United States - C33_9D | ecosystem: Environmental > Aquatic > Marine > Unclassified | place: USA: California... | reverse complement strand
TATCTCTAGAGACACCTAACTAATTTTATATTTAATCGCTCTTTTGACACCCTGTTTGAAATTATAAAAATATCTTTTTAAATAAATTACAGTTTTGATTATTTTTAGCTCAATATATCTTGTCACAGTAAAGCTTAGAATAAAGTTTTTTATCTTTGCTTTTAAGTAATTTCGTCGTGATAAGTATTGAGTTTTAATATAAAAAGCATCACCCCATGCAAGATTATCAAACCAGCGAGTTTCGACTCTTAAAAAGTTAGTATCTGTAAGAAACTTGTCTAAATCCTGAACTAAAGGACAGTCTTCGTAGACTTCTTGACTATTTATTTCGGTGTATATGTAATCAATTGATGCAAGACTGTCTTTGCATCCAATTAATGCCTCTAATTCATAGCCTTGTACGTCAATATTTAAAAAGTTTATATTTTGTATTTTTAAATTATCATAAATTTTTATCTCTATATCTTCCGTACCTTGAAATTTAATATTTGGATGAAGATTTAAGTGAGATTTTGGCTTCAATATTGAAGAACTTTGACTTTCGGCAGAATCTAAATATATTTTTAAATTCTTATTTTGTGAACCCAATCCAAAATTATAAAAATGTAAACCTTCTTTTGCCTTGTGATTCAATACCAGCTGATTAAAAATTTGAACTTGTGGTTCGAACAAATGAATATTATTAATATTATTTTGTAAGTAAGAATCTATTTCTTGGCCTAAGTGAGCTCCAAAATGGCTAACACCTTTTATTTTTAGGTCATATTTTTCAATTAAGTAATCTAGTGAAATTAACATTGAATCCTTTTATTATTCTATAGTAACCTAACCCATATGGATTTATTTATTACAGCCTTTGAAATTTAATAAATATATTGATTATTTTTGGTTTTTTTAGTTTGAATACAAATACTGTATTTAAAATTTTTTATACACTTCCTCTCATTATTTTCTTTTATTTTTAACGATGCAGAATAACCCTATTCCTGAAGAATTTATTAATAGTAAATATTTGAATATTTGTCTGTTAGGAATGGTTGTTTATTTTACATGTAATTACAAAACTTTTAATAAAATTTAACAAGACTAGGTATTGGGTATAATAAGCAAATTGAATAAATTAAAAAAAATTTCTCCATATAGCTACATTCATGTAGTGTCAATTATTTCATCATTTCTACTATCCGAATTATATTTTTTTAGCTCTAAAGGTGTAGATTTTCCTGATTATTTTCTTTATGTAGAAAGTTTTCTTTATGATGATATTCAAGTGAGTAATAATCAGGGTCTATTCTATTACTATTCAAATGTAGTCACCATACTATTAAGAGAATCCCAACTCAACTCAGTAAATAGTGTGAATTTTATAAATTCAACAATACAGTTAACAAATTTTTTATTTTATGTAATTGGAACTATTGGTATATTTAAACTTTTGAGCAAATTTAATTACAAAAAACAGTCCATATATCTCTCACTTTCGTTAATGCACTTCTTACCGAAAATTATTGAGATGAGAGTTTTGTTGAAACCCGAAATATTAGTGTTTGCATTCTTGCCATGGATAGTAATTGGGATTGATCAATTCTTTTATAATAATAAAAGAAAATCATTGATATTTAGCTTGTTTCCACTATCAATACTCCTAACTTCTAAAGGTTCAGTTGCAGGAATGGTGACTATATTTTTATTATTAAAATATTTTAAAAATATAAATAAAAATAATATCAAAGAGTTGTTAATAGTATTTATTATCTTAATTTCAATATTGTTAGGGGTTGGATATGAAAATTACGACTACACAGATAAAAACTTTTTTGAAGTTACGACAACTGAAAATTATGATAATGTTGCGGAATTAGAATTTATTTATAATCTTAATTTCTGGGATTTTTATTTTTCACCTGAGCTAGGTTCCCACAATGATTCATTTTTAGGTATAACATTACTTGACACTTTTGGAGATTATTATAAAGTCAACATAAACAGTCCTGATAACTATTTTTCATATTATCAGATGAATCTATTTAAAGACAAAACAGTAATTGATGGTTTTGAATATGGTCTTTTCCTCAGGCAACATGTCTCTTTATTGTTAGCAATCATTTTTTATATATTTATATTTATTTATTTTTCAAAAAATATAAAAATATCAGCATTCATACTTTCCCCAATTATTGGTTTTACAATTCTTCTTCTTAACTCATTAGGGTTTCCAGATAGAAATTTTGATCCCACAAAAGGAGATACCTTAAAAGTAAGTTACTATGCCTTCTTTATAGCTTTATCTTTTGTATTTTTGTTGTGCGAACTTTTTAAAAAATATCCAAATTTACTAAAAGTTTTACCGGTATTGTTTTTTGTTTGTTTTTTATTTTTGCTAGGTTTTCCAAAAACTGATTACTCAAACATAAATGAGAATATCGATACCAAAATAGAATTATCACTATTTTGCAAACCCTTAACTATGATTTTTGAAAATTCATCATCTTCTGATTGTGATAACATTGTGAAAAAAAGTTGTGAATATAATCTTTATTCAAACTATGCTCAAAATATACAACCAGAACCCGTGCCGGATGGATTTACTAGAGTGTATCGTGAAGATACTGTTCTGGGTGAAATTGTACCAAATTCAGAACTTCAAAGATTTATTGAAGAGGGTGGTTATTCTGTTACCCCTGTTTTAGATAAAGATGAATTAAAATATATTAATAACTCTGAAACTCTGAAATTAATTAAAAATGGGATTTTAATGGATACAAATAGTGTTGACGAGTGCCAGAATTTGCTTTCTCAAGGTTACCGACCTTACAATGATGTTCCTTCGAGAAGCAATAGAATTCCTTTTGTAAACCTTATTGTTGGAATCTTTTCACTCTATAGCTTTTACAGTATTTCAAAAACACAAAAAATAAATTTAGTAGATTAACTTCTTTTCTAACTTTTTATTTATATATTTCTTTGACTTTCCTTGAAAGTGTAGGTTGAAAAAATTAACGTATTCTTGATTAACCTCGTCGTATATTAAATTAGTTTTATTTTTTTTTGAAATATAGGTTTTTATACTCTTTCTCGTGGTCTTGTATTGAGTTCGACTTTGAGAACCTTCTCCATTTGCATAATTATTAATAAAAACAAATTTATCATTATTCATTAATACTGGTTCAAGAAGATTCTGCATATCAACAAGACCCATTTCTACAATGTAGTGGTATAGGGTCATATCGCATACCCCCCCTGGGTTTGTTTGATGATGCAATATCTTATCTTCAATTAAGTTAAATTGAGATTTATTTATAAATATATCTTCGTACAGCATTTCATATTGTTCACAAAACTCTTGTGTAATTAACCCGGCATGAACACTGGATGCAAACCAATGTGGCTCCCATACTGGAGGTATACAAATAGCATTTTTAGCTTTGTAGGGATAAGCATTTACATCATGGAGCAATATGTTGTCACTGTCACAACTAAATATATTATCAAAGCTATAGTCTTTCATAAATTCATGAATTAAAAACAGTCTCATAAACCAGAAATAATATGAATACTCATCTTTGTCTCCAAAATGCTCAAACTTCTCTCGATATCTTTTGAACTTTGGCATATTGAAGTATTTATTTATATCAACAAAATGTATATTTTTATATTTCTCAAGATATTTAACGGAATCATTTCCAATGAGGTAAACTTTGTTATTCTTGCTTGTTATCCTTAAGCTTGATTCTAAAAAATCAGATTTTTTATCATGAACGACTACTGTATTTATCATTTTCCTAATAATAGTTTTATTATAAGCCAAATTAAAGAAAAAGGATATTTCGCTGAAAACAAAGTGCGGGTTTTTAAAGAATCAAAAATATCGTTTACAGCATTTTTTTTATAATTAATATTAAGATAATATTTTTTTGTATAAATTGATCTGTAAATCTCTTGAAAAAATTCTGCATTGTGATTTACTGCTCCTCTAACTGACCAGGGCTTAAACTTTCCTGAATAATGTAGTATAGAAATTTTTTGTTCGAGATTTTTTTCTATATTTACTGCTCTATTATCAGTGTCCATATCAACTTTAAAGTTCAATGTACTTGGTAAGGGTTCGTACTGGCCGTCAAAATAAAGATTTAAAATATCTTGATCCCAAAATAATAGCTTTTCTTTATGCTCTTTTATTATTCTTAGACTATTGTTTTTTAAGTCATTTGTTTTCCATTTATTTAAATCAATTATCATTACACCAGCATTAAAGTAACTTTTGGAATTTAATTTTAGGATATTATTGCTATGATGCTCAAGGCCTGGCTCTAACATTGAGGATATAATGAAACCTGAACTTTTCATTTTTTCTATATTCTCTTTAATTAAAACTATGGGATCATTAATACAAAATGCATCACAATCGAGATAAGTTATATAATCAATATCTTCTTTTATATAGTCTTGAATAAAAAGTCTATAATAAGTCGCTTCACTTACATGTGTACCAAAAATATTCGGAAAATCATAGTCAGTTATGTCAACTTTATGAATGATTAATTCATTAAGATTGGGGTGTTTGATAATTTTTATCGGAAGAAAATCCTCATTTGCAGCATCTTTGTGCATTATAAAAATATTAACTTTTTCTTTTGAATTTTCTAAAAGAGAATAAATCGAACAAGATGCTGGTATGTTGTAGTTCGAATCTAGACAATAAAGAAAATTATTCATGTATATGAATTAGTCTAGGGATAATCTTTTTTTTCTGTTGTCTAAAATAGCATTGAATGATTTCATCCACCACTCTTCATTTTTGGCATACCATTCAAGAGTGTCCAAAAGTTGATCTTCAAAATTAGTATTCGGGCTCCATCCAATGTTTTTTATTTTGTCAAAGTTTACTGCGTATCTAAAATCATGACCTGGCCTATCTTCAACAAATTCTAACCTATTTATTTCTAGCTTTAGCGCTGAAAGAATCATTTTTGAAATTTCAAGATTATTAAAGTAGTTTCCAGATCCTATGTTATATGCCTCGCCGCTAACACCATTTTCGTAAACTGTTTCAACTGCTGTGCATGTGTCTTCGACATGTAGCCAATGCCTTATATTTTTACCATCTCCATAGATTTCAATGTTCCCACCAACATGAAGATTTGCAAAACTAAATGGGATAAGTTTTTCTGGTTGTTGATATTTACCAAAATTGTTTGCTGGTCTAATAATTTTACAATCGAGTCCAAAGGTAGTGTAAAAAGAATTAACTATATGTTCTGCGCTAGCTTTAGAAGCTGCATATGGAGATGATGGAATAAACTTATCTTGCTCATCTGAAAAAATCTCTCTATTGCTTCCATAAACCTCATCTGTAGAAATATGTATAAAAGAATCAACATTATTGCGTAAAGCAAACTGTAGCATTTTAGATACCCCTAATACATTCGATTCAACAAAAATATCAGGATTATAAATTGATGTGTCTACGTGTGTTTCAGCAGCGAAATTATACACAGCATCCAAATCTTTAATTCGAAGCTGGTCAATATTATCAATCTCATTTATATCGGCATGAAAGAAGTTTATTGAATCATCTACTTTGGAATTAAAAGTTGAATAACTGTTGGTCAGCTTGTCTACTCCATAAATTACTATTTCAGATTTATATTTTTCTTTTAGATATTGAATAAAGTTATACCCAATAAACCCATAGCAACCTGTGACTAATACTTTCACCTTATCATTTTAGTAAAAACTATTAGTTCAGCTTAAAATTGCATTTAAATTTTCTGCATACTCTGAATCTTTTAATGAATCTAAATATTTTTTTAAATCATTTTCAGTAATCCAAGAGTTTCTAAAAGCAATTTCGTGAGGGGAGCATATTAGCAAACCTTGACGTTCTTGAATTGTTTTAACAAATGACGAGGAATTGTAAAAAGAATTGACTGTACCCATGTCAAACCAAGCTGTACCTCTTCCAAGTTCATATGAAGAAATGCTCTCAAGTCCGTATTGCTCAAAAATATCAACTATTTCTGTTTCACCTCTTGTCGACTTTTCTATGTTTTCAAAGTGATCAATAAAATTTTGGTCAATAAGATAGAGACCTATTACAGCATTATTGGAAACATATTGTAGAGGTTTTTCAACCAATTTTGAGATTTTTCCTTCTGAATCTTTTAAAACAACACCAAAATTTTCAGGATTTTTTACTGCTTGTGTAAATATAGCTATTTCATTTTTATCTTGTACTGTATTCTTTAATGTACTGAAAAACTCACCTCCGAAAATAAAATTATCCCCCAAGGTTACTAAATATTTATCTGAGCTTAGATTGTCTAATGCAACTTTGATAGCGTGAGGAATTCCATCCGGATTATCTTGGAGAGAATAATTAATAGACACTCCAAATTGCTCACCATTCCCTAATAAATTTTTAAATGATTCAAGATCATGTGTGTTACATACTATCGTTATATCCCTTATTCCTGCAAGCATGGGGATCGACAGAGAATAATAAATCATTGGTTTGTCATATATAGGAAGTAGGTGCTTGTTAACAATTTTAGTATTTGGAAATAATCTTGACCCGGTTCCTCCGGCTAACAAAATAGAGCTTACTTTTTTCATATTCTTACAATATCAAATAAACAAATTAAATTAACAAATTAAATTTTTATTGGGGTTTGGAATTTAGGCCGTCTGATAGGTTGTAATACAATAACGGTTCAGAAAAATAATAACAATCAGTATGTGTCAACAAACCTAACCAGCAATCCCAATCCGCCCATAATTTTTTAGATTGAATATCACGAAAATTACCAATTTTCTCTAGAAGATTTTTCTCGACGATAACACTAGAAGTAATGATGCAGTTATGAATTTTTATAAATTTTGATGTCCAAATTGAGGGATATTGAAAATTATATAATCCTTTTTTTTGAAATTCTCTTTTCATTAATGAATTTTTATATATTTTTGATATCTCCTTATAAACAATCTGTTGATTAAATAATCTATTTTCAGATCGTTCATCATAGAATCCATGATTACTCGTAGCTTCTGAACACGCCATTTTTAGATTCAATGATTCAAGTTTATCTGTTTGTACTTCTAGCTTATTTGAAAACCAGTAATCATCGTCGTCTAAAAAAGCTATGTATTTTCCGTTAGCCTTATCTATACCGTAGTTTCTTATACTGTCAGAGAAATATCCTTTTTCCTTGACAGAATTCGTTTTAAGGTGAATTACTTTAACATTTATATCAAAATTGTAATTTTGATATCTTTCATCATCTGAACCATCATTAATAACTATTACTTCATAGTCAGTTAATGATTGTTTTTTGACACTTTCCAATGCAAGTAACAGCCCTTCAAATCTATTATGTGAGGGTATTATTACACTTACTAAAGGATTTTCCACATTTTAATACTACATAAATTTGTGAGTATTCAATCAAAAATTATATATTAGGTCTTAATCCTTTGTAGCGACATAAAAAAAGTTTTCTTTTGTTATAGAAATCGAACCCTCTTCAAATCTGCAACTCAAATTAATCCAACATCTATCAGCCTCTATGGGTTGCTCCCATTGGATGGAAGATATATCTATTGAAATATTGTTTTCAACTTGAGGATTAAAAAGGGCAATATTTTTATTATTTACAAAACTATTGTATGAGTTCAACCTTGGTAAAAGTACGAGTGAAATTAGAAAAAATAAATATACAACTGGTTTGTTTAACTTATATTTTTGTTCTTTTGAATAAAACCCTAAAACTAAAATAATTGTGCATAAAGTACCAATTGTGTACCTGGGAATTGGTCCATATAAAATAAGATAAACCAAAGAAAAAATAAGATATGAACTTAATACAAGATTAAAATTGGTTGAATTTTTTTTATTGTTAAAAATAATAAATTTTAGAACTAAAACAATTAATAATGAAATAAGAAAGTTGGAATAGACCGATTTATAATATTCAGAAAATACTGAATAATTTTCCGAGTTAAAAAAATTGTTAAACCAATCTATAAAAGTAAAATCTGAACTTTTGAAGTAATCTAAATATGCAAAACTAGTTTCTGAAGTATATGCCTCAATCTTTTCAGTAGAACCAAGAACGTACCACTGAAAATTGTTTACACACGTTAATGAAACTGGAAAGATTAAACATCCGGTCATCAAGTAAGTTCTGACTAACCAAATAATACCGAATAAAGTAGCAGGAATTTGATAAAAGAATAATTGCTTCATCTCCATTTTTTTTGTGTAAATTATGTAAATTAATAGAACTGCGTATAGATAGAATATGTAAACTCCACTTACTTTGATTTGCACTATGAAGAGCGTAATAAAAGAAAGTATTATGATATCTAATGGGTCAATTGTTTTCTTTTTAAATTGATATAACGATGTGACAGCACCTATCGAAAGCAATATAGCTACAGCTATGTCTTGTTTTCCTACCTCCTGTATGTAAATATAACCATTTCTCCCTCCTGAAAAACCAAAATTATCAAGTATTGAAAAGACTATTAATAGTAAAGAACCATTTTTAAAAATTAAATTTTTTGATGCAAATATGTTGAAATATAAAAATGAATATAGAAAATGTATGAATATTAAAGATAAAAAATGGAGATAGATTAGTGTTTCTTCGAGCCACAGAACCGAAGAAATGTACTCATATATAGAAGACATGCCAAATGGCCAAAAAATGTTTACAAATCCAAATATTAAATTACTTTCTCGCAACCAGTTTTGATTATTGAGATGATAATAAGCTGCATCATAGTGGAAGTTAATATCGGATGAACTTATTAAAAGAATACTTGGAATTACAAGAAAATAGAAGAAATTATTTACAGATAAATAATTTTTAATATCAAATTTTTTTTGAGCATATAGTAAGTTAGGCATCAAAATAATTATTAAAATAACTTTTACTGCCAAACTACCCAGAGGTATAAAATAATTTAACAAAACTAAAATATTTCCAACAAATATCAAACCAAGAATCGGATATAAAATATTTGATTTTATTTCAAGAATTTTATCTGGTATGAAGTAAGAATGAGATGAAAATCTTGATAATAATACTACCAAAGCCCTTCCGGCTAAAAAGAAATATAAATATAATACGATATATCGTATAAACAATTCACCAGAAAACAGAATTAAATCAATCATCATTTATTTTTTTCTAAGATTGTCATCACTAACAAAGATATAACCATGTATAAAATAATTATTTTTATCCATGAAAACGTTATCGAATTCTCAATTAATTTTAGAACTTGTGAACTTAATTCTGTGTAATTTCCTAAAAACTCTTCTGGACTAATAAAGAAACTCATCAACTTTATAATTCCAACTCCTAAAAAAGAGGTGAATACTATGTGCAAGTAAGCATCGACATTTGTCATTGAGCTCAAGAGACCAGAAAGGTATTCGGGATTAGAATATCTTGTGTTCATCCCAAATGAATTAATTAAATAGTCACTAGATAACGAGGTTGCTTGTGATGTTTCAAAAAAAAGATACAAAATAAATCCTAATAAAGAAAATACATATAGATAATTTTTTAATATCTTATTTTTATCAAAAAATTTAAAATAAATTAAGACATTAATCGGTATCAAAGCAAATAGGTATCTATAGCCATAAGAGAAAGCGGTATTCTGTATCACTATTATGGAAAATAAAGGAAATATATATATTAAAAAAAGGATGAACGATAATCTCAGTTTTTTAATTGTTAATAACATGAAAATGAGTACAGATGAAAGAAATATTATTGGAGCAAAATAAAACAATCCAAACTCTTGACTAAATAATATTATTTGTGAACTTTTAATGACAAATATTATATTTTCAAAAAGCATATCAAATTCAAAAAATCGTGAAAAATTTTCTTGAAAACTATTTTCTACATATAGCACTACATTGGTCTGATTTAAGGTGTAGATTCCATATAAATATTTCGTATGAACTATAAATCCTATAAAGCCCAGTATGCTACCTAGAAGAAAATACGGATTAAGATATATTTTTTTTGGTGATTTCCTACTTATATAACAAATTAAAGCTGGAATTAGAAAAAGAAAATAATTTATCCACCTTATTGATAAAAATACAAATATTAGAATCCCCATACTAAACAAGATTCCTGATTTTCTTGAAGTACTGTTCTCTTTTATTGCGATGATCGTTAAATAAATTAGTGTTGCTGTACCAAAAACTTCGTAAACATGGCTCATACTAAACCTATCAAAAGCGTAGTAGCCAACACCTGTACCAAAAAACATTAAGAGTAATAGATTATTTTCATAGTTGATATTTAATTTTTTCAAGGACATTTGTATGAACTTTATTGTCATAAATAAGTAAAAAATTGGAGCAATTGAGTACAGAAAATAAGTAGGGCTTATCAAGTTGTCTTCTGAAGAAGCGGATGAAAAGAAATTTCCAATAGCTACAAAGGGAGAAGCCAAGACCCCAGCTCCTATTGGGTGAAATGGTACAATTTTTTTAACTTCTTTATTTAAATATCTATTCTCTACACCTTCCATTTGATTAGAAAAATCTAAGTCAAAATCAATTCCTATCGTTGCTGCGGTATAGTAGTACTCTGCATCATCTACTTCTAAACCATACGGTATCTCCTCGAACCTATAATCAACTTTTATTAATGATAAAATTATCATTACAAATATTAAAAAATAGAGTTTGTTCGTTTTCATGTTTTATCTTTAGACTTAATAATATTAGTAGTGATAGTACTAATATTATTAAAAAAGATAATATCTATTTGGTGTCTAAAAATGAAAAATATAATACAGATTATCACCCCTGTTTATAACGAAGAAAAGAATATCTACTCAACAATTAAAGATTTCTTTACAGAATATGAGAATACTGATTTTCAAATTTCATTTATAATTTCTGAAGATGGCTCTACAGACAACTCTATCAAAATAATCAAAGACTTAAAAAAAATATATGATATCAAACTGCTGAGTAGCCCGGAAAGAAAAAACTACACAGATGCAGTACTAATTGGTTTAAGAAATTCCTCTTCAGATATAGTATCCTTTGTTGATTCTGATGGACAATATGACCCAAAAGATATGAGACGACTTTTTGAAAACCTGCAACCAGGTAAAGTAGTAATAGGTTATAGGTATCCTCGTGTAGATAATATTTTTCGATTACTTATCTCAGGATCATTCAAGCAACTGTACAAAAGATTGTTAAAAATTGATCTACAAGATCCTTCATGCGGTTATTTTATGGCTTATAGGTCTGACATAGAAGAAATAATTAACAAAAAAGACATTGGCTTCATAAAAGAAGGTTTTTGGTGGGAATTTTATGCATGGTGTATTAAAAAAGAACTTGAAATCATTGAAATTCCAATAAAACATTTCAACAGAAAATATGACAATACAGTAGTTTTTAAACCCAAAAAAATTCCTGGTATAGCTTTTAGAAATATAAAGGGTTTGATTAAGTTAAAAAAAGTTTTAAAAAAGTAAGAGAGCTCTTTTACAGCTCTCCTTCTTCAATCATAACTGCACTTATTTGTAGATTAAATTTTGAAAACTTCTCAATAAAGTAATTCAAATCTTTCTCATTTCCCCACCTAGATGGGGAAACTAAACAGATTGAGAAATTTCCTAACACTTCTGCAATCTCAGAATTAATCCTGAAATCTTCATACGTATCAACCCATACCCACTTAACTTTTCCAATAAAATTTTGAATTGTTTTAATGCTTTCAAGTTTTGAATATCTTAAGCTCAAAATATTTCCATATTCTTCATGGTTTTTAATAATAAAAGGAAATTCAATATCTAAAAGAAAAAATTTTGATATTCCTTTATTCATTAGTGTTTCAATGACATCTTTTTCTATGCCTGCTTCTTTAATATTTGCAACCAGTAGTTGATGATTATAGCTTTCGATAAATTCTTCAAACGAATCTGCTTTGCTTGATACATCATGCGATAATAATAAGGAGCCATTGTTTGACCGAATGTCAATTTCGATTCCCTTTTCAAAAGGTATTGTTTTTAAGTTTTCAATTTTATTTACCCTATGAATTATCTCTATCATGATATGGTATTTTAGTGATGATTAATAAGAAAAGCTTAAATTATTCAATGAAATACATATTTCAAGCTCTTACACTTGTATTATTTTTTTTCTACATACTTAATAATTTAAAAACAAATATTTATGAAGTTTTGTTTATTGATGAGCGTATGCTAATTGATGACATTTACAATGTATGGCTTTTAGAAGACCTTTATGGAAGGTTTTCTAATATCTCTAATCCAGTATTAAAAAATATATTAATAATTTTTATTGAATTAGCTTACGGAGGTGATCTGAGGTATGGAAGAATGTGGTCAAACATATTCACAGTTTTTGTTGGACCGTTTTCATTGATAAGTGACAGTTTTGTAATAATTATTTCACGAATATTAAATGCCAGCCTATTTTTATTAGGAAGTTTTTTTCTATCAAAAAATATTGAGAATAAGAACTTAACTTGGGTTGCAGTTTTTGCTATCTATTCTTTACCAGCTGTGGAATACTTTCATAGAATTCCTAAACCTGATACTTTATTATTAATTTTTGTGGGTTTTGCAATAAACTCTATTCTTGATCAAAAGTTCTATAAAGCAATTTTTTTCTTAGCTATCGCTAGTTTTATTAAAATAAATACCATTATTATTTTCTTTTTTCTTTGGATATATATTTTAAAAAATATAAAAGAAAGTAAGGGAGTTTTAATAGTAAAAACATCCATTATTTCACTAGTTTCATTATTTCTAGTTAATCCTATATTAATAATTCCTCCTATAAAAATAAGTAGCTTTGATTTACCAAATTTTTACAAAATTTACTTTAATTGGTTAACAACACAGAGTTCAAATGGAGACCAGTTATTTTTTAATTTTGAGAATTTTAGGTTATGGTCAGATACATTTTCAAATTTTTACAAATTTCCAAATAGTTTATCTTTTGTGTTTATAATGTTGCCAATAATCCTAGTTGTATATTTTAAAGTTTTCTCGAGTAATGACTCTGTTTCAAAATATTTACTTCTTGCTTCAAGTTTTTACTTTCTCTTTTACTTTGGTTTTATAGAAAGACAGTACACTCACTATCTTCATTTACCAATAGCTTTACTTATAATTTCTTATTTTAGAACTTTAGATTTTAAAAATTTACAATCTTCGACTTTAGTAATAATTTTATTTTTTGCAATTATAGGAAATTTAACCAATCTACAGAGGTTTTTGGCTGATACTCAATTTAATGCGAACTATCGATATGGTTATGAAAATATTTCAACTGTATCTGATGCTGAAGGGTTGGTTTCGTCAGTCATAAATGAACTAAAAGTAATTTATGGACTCAACCCTCATCTCGAAAAAAATCTTGTTTACTGGCATCCTGATTTATTCCTTCCTAGAAATAGGGTGACTTTTAAAGATGACTTTTTTGTTAGAGAATACTGGGGAAATAAAGAATCAATAAACTTTGCTATCAATGAAGCAGATATCTATGTTACTTATACAGATTACGAGGTTGCAAAATCTATTTCCAAATCAAAAGTAGGAAATTATTTTATATACTTCTATTTGGATTTTGATTAAAAATAACCTCTAGGGAATTGTTAAAACTAGCTTCTATATAGTTACTACTTTTTTTTATCGCAGTAAGATTATTGTCAATTAAATATCCAGTTGCATCAAAATTATTTATCCAATACTCAATATCATTTTCAAAACTATCACCTAATGCATATATCTTTCTTTCATCTTCTAATAAATCTTTTATAGTTGGTGAAACAAATTTAAAAAAATTTGAGGATGGTTTTTCATACCCAGCTTCCTCAGAGGTAATAATGTGGTCGAAAAAATTAAGTTTCCAAGCATGAATTTTTTTTAACTGAGTATTTAAATTCTGATTGGTAAAAAGAACATATGAATTATTCTTATTTTTATTATCTAATAAAATTTTTATGCCTTTTTTTTGTAAATCTGCATTTTTAATAAAGCTATCCCAATAGGTACTTTCAAGATTTAAAATTCTAGAATAATCCATCTGATTAAAAAAAAGTTTCTTAAAGTAAATTAACTTTGAGTGTTTTGAGGGACTGTTTGGGATCTCTTGATGTACTGAAGACTTAATATCTTTGTAAGCCAAAATAAAATCATCGTATGAATTATAAATATTTTGCTTTGCAAACACAGATTTGAGTCCAGATGTGTGACTTTGATCATATTTATAGAAAGTATTGTCTAAGTCAAGAATTAATAGATTCTTCACAATCTACTTTCAAGTTTCTTATTAAGTAAAAATAGGGAGACCGAAAGCTTTACAGTTAATTCTGTTAAATTATCTCCTGAATAATTTTCTAAGTCAAAATCATTACTTTTTAAATTATTCAAATCATTAGTTAATAAAGAAAAGATTTCTTTATATTCCAACTTGCCTATCTGTAGTTGAAAATGTGTAAATATATTATCATTGCTGATTTCTTTTATTGTAGTTCTTGGAATAAGCTCGAGTAAATATTGCAATTCAAAAAAGTACTCTGTTTTTAGATGTATATCAAAGGATACATCTTCTAAACCTCTTGAAATAGTGGTTATGCTAACATCTGCATATTTATGCTGAGGAAGTACAAATTCTATAAAATCATGTTTTCTCTGATTTATTTGATTAAGAATATCCGTTTCTGTTCTCCCTCTTTCTAGATCTCTAGCTAATTTTGATTCTTTCTTTATATCCTCTTCTAGATCTAGAAATATTTTTAGATCATATCGTTTATTTAAATCTCTAAAGTATAAAGAATGTAAACCCTCAATAATTAAAAAGTCCTTAATTCTCTTTTTATTCTGAGAGTCAAATTTTCCAGATAGATGGTTGTAGTTTTGAACAATTTGGGTTTGGCCACTAATAAGATTCAATACCGTATTCTTAAATTTAACTAAATCATTCATTTTTGGATTAAGATGCGTTTGGTTATCCCATATTGGATTATCTCTTTCATACTTATGAAAACTATCGAGTTCTACTTGGTTAACAAACTTGTTTCCTAGAAAATCTTCAAGAATTTTTGATAAAGTAGTTTTTCCTGATGCAGAGTCTCCTGCAATTGAAATAAGGGTTGGAGAAGATTTGATTATGTAATAATTATTTTTGTTAAGTAGTTCAATTGCATAGTATACAATTAGTAGGCTAAAAAAATAAATAAGATATTCGAAAATTAAACTGTAGTTTTCGTAAATCGCTACATATTCATTATCTCCATTTGTAAGTACTAGTAACAAAAAATATGTGAGGATAACAATTTTTACTTTGTCTTCAAAGGTTATATAAAGAATAAGAAATAATGGAAAACTCCACAGGAGCCATCCAATATTTGAAAGATTTGTAATATATATCGGGAAAGTAATAAAACCAGTAAAAATACAAACTCCAATAAAATCTAGCCTATGTAAATTCTTCCAATACAAAAAAAGTGTAAAGCTTAGGAAAATTAGAATCAATAATCCACTATTACTTATAGAAATTGAGGAATCATTTATTACTGAAAATCCCCTGTTAACTCCATAAAGAATTGTGTCTTTATATTTTTGGTCAAAAAAGTATTGAATGTTAATTATTAACGACGGAATAATTGTGATTGTAATTGTATTTATAATTTCATTTAAATTTTTATTAAATTTTAAGAAGTATAAAAAAACTATAGGTAAAAGTATTATAAAAATAATTTTGGTGCTGAATGATAGAACTAAAAAAAATAAAGAGTAAATTTTATTTTTTTGTCTTAAAAAATATAGTGATGTAATAAATAATGTAAGTGGTACAAAGTCGAGTTGACCTAAAATGCCAATTGAATAAATTAAAAGAGGATTCAAAACAAGTACAAACATTAAATTTTTCTTTGAAATAGAGAATGTTTTTTGTAGCAAATAAATTAAGATCATTTCAAAAAATAAATAGCTCAAATTTACAAACGATAGATTTAGTACTTTTCCAATAAAGTAAAAAGGGAGTAAAATAAAATACATTAAATTACTATAAGGAAAAGATAGATAAGATTTTTCAAGTAGTTCTATATCTCTATAAGGATTTAAGCAACTACTAAAATCCTGACAAAGTTCAAAAAAAGGAACATATCGTAAAATCTCTAGATTGGATGCAAAATTAAGCAAAATTAAATACTTTGCAAACATAACTGTTATTAAAAAATATTTTTTATCTAGCACTTGTATATGTATTATAAATTAGCATT
>Ga0222715_10002623_pt1 | contig 16320 bp, 20 predicted proteins | sample C33_9DmetaG_FD_165056 | JGI IMG/M metagenome (GOLD analysis project Ga0222715, IMG submission 165056) | Estuarine water microbial communities from San Francisco Bay, California, United States - C33_9D | ecosystem: Environmental > Aquatic > Marine > Unclassified | place: USA: California... | reverse complement strand
AATGGGAAACTCCTATAAATAGAAATGATGAAAATTCTTGGCGAGGTTTTTATGAATTATTTCCATCACATAGTATGTTAGTTCAACATTGGAATATTGGGCATTCACAAGCTTGTTGGGATGTTCGCCAAAATGAAAAAGTTCTAGATATATATTCACATTTTTGGAATTGTAGTAAAGAGGAATTATTGACTTCATTTGATGGATTAAGTTTTAATATTCCTCCTGAACTAACAAAAAAAGGATGGAATCGAAATAATTGCTGGTTACATTGTGATCAGTCATTTACTGAAAATGATTTTAAATGCCTTCAAGGCTGGGTAACTGCTCTAGATATAAATGAAGATGATGCTACGTTGGTATTCTTAGAGGGAAGTCATAATTTTCATCAGAATTTTGCTAGGGAATTTGAAATAACAGAAAAAGATAATTGGTATAAATTAGATGATATTGAGAAGGAATTTTACTATAATAATGAGTGTTATTATAGAAAAATTAAATGTCCAAAAGGCACTCTTGTTTTATGGGATAGCCGAACAATTCATTGTGGTGTAGAGGCAAATAAGGGAAGAGCGAATCCGAATTTCAGAGCAATAATCTATACTTGCTATATGCCAAGACAACTAGCTACAAAAAAAGAATTGGAAAAACGCAGGAAAGCATTTGAAGAAATGCGAATGACAACACATTGGCCATGTAAAGTGAAATTATTTCCAAAAATGCCAAGAACATATGGCAAAGAATTACCTACAATTACCTGTATTGAAAAACCAAAATTAGAAGAAATTGGATATAAATTGGTAGGATATTAAAATAACTTTATAAATCATTATAAAAATTCTTTGCGATTTCAGATTCAAATATAATATTTGGTGGTGTATTCCAGTCAGAATATGGAATAGCTTTGCTAGTACAGCTATCAAGAGCTAATAATTCTTTTAAAGCTATCATTCTTTTTTTTAAAGGAAATAATTTATTTGATAATTTTCTACTAATTTGCTTCCATCGCCATTCAAATTGTAAAGCTGCTTGCCAATCAGGAAATCCTTCAACATAGCAAGCACGTTCCCATGTTTGACCAGCATTAACTTTTATAGAGGTAGCTTGAGCTCCACCTTTGATAATTTTATTATGCTGTCTAAGTCGTCTGTCTAAATCAATAGTTGCGCCTACATAAGTAGAATTATCTGTAGAATATAATAAATATACATAGGACATATTTAACTTTATATAATTCTTAGATATAAATAAAATAATTTTGCAAACATTATTAATATGTAGATGTAATAAATATAAAAAGTTAAAACATCATAAGTATATGAGTAAAAATATTGGTGAATTTGTTTTAATAGAAGAATCAAAAAAACCAGGATTGATAATTTCAAAAATAGAAGATAGTCTGTTAGTATCTATAGATGAGTATAATGGAGACTATATTTTTGCAGAGTATGATAATGCAGAATATATTAATATGCTTCCAGAAGAAAAATTAAGTATTTTGGCAAATTTTGGAGAATGGTTTTATGATCAACATAAAGAATTATATCAAGAAATTATAATAAAGAATATTATTGAATATAGTGTTGATTTAAACGTTGAATAATATTCTCTCTAGAAGCATTAATTCCAAGTGACAAATAATATCTTTCAATAATTTGATTTTTATATTTAATAGTGATCAATGACCTGGTTGGTGCCATTATATATTAGAATGATTTAATATTTTTAGAATGGATAAAGCATCAAATCTTTGACTTGGATCTTCACAAAACATTTTGGTAGTAATAATATTACGTATGGTTTTTGGAGTATAATACCATTTCATTTCTACTCCAGGAATATATTTTTTGTCTTCAAAAAGTTCATATAATAATATTCCACAAGAGTAAATATCGATTTTATTATCATAATTAGAATTATTTTTAATTTCTGGAGCCATATATCTTTCAGTTCCAATAGGAATAGTATTATCTTTTTTTAATAATGTATTTGTTTCGCTATCTAATTCAGATAAATTTTCACAAGAATTTATATTATTAAGGTTATAAAATTTAGATAAACCAAAATCCGCAATTTTAGCTACTTTTGAATTGGTAAGTAAGATATTTGTAGGTTTAATATCACGATGAATCAAGTTATTAGGACGTCGATTATGAATATATGCTAATCCTTTAAGTATATCTTTCATGATAGATATTTTTTGTTTTTTATTTAATTTTTTAATATTAGTTGTAAGATCTCCTGATGGAATATATTCAAGAACAATAGTAAATGGATAATCTATATAACCTAAAAATTGGACAACGTTTGGATGATGTAATTTTGACATAATATCAATTTCACGCATAACAATTTCTTTTTTAATTTGTAAAAAATTAGTGTCAATAACCTTAGCTACAACAAAAGTTTCTCTCCATTTAGCAAGATATACTTTTGAAAATGAACCTTCTCCTAGTAAAGTATCTTTGAAAATATATAGTTCCCATGGTGGAATTTCCCAATCATTAAATTTTTTATCTTTTAAATAGTAAAAATGTTTTGGAATGCCGCTATGAACACTAATATCGGAAGACATATAGTCAACATTATAATTTTTAGGTAACCCATTAAAGAACATTTATTATTTAAAATTGAAATATTTTTATATATTTTAAATAAATATAAATAAAATATATAATGCATTATCAAGACTGGAATACGATTACATTTAATACTCCATCACAAAATAAAAAAAAGGAAGAAGTAAACAAAGTTAATAGTAACAAAGTAAGTAATGATCCAGAAAAAGTAAGAATGGAAGCACCCAAACAATTAGGACAGCTTATTTCACAAGCAAGAAATACTAAAGGAAAAACTCAAAAAAATTTGGCATATGAATTAGGTGTATCACAGCAAATATTAGCAAAATGGGAATCTAATAAAGAATTGCCTACCAATTTACAAATTTCTCAAGTAGAGAAAAATTTAGGTGTAAAACTACCAAGAGCAAAAAAAGTAGCAGCTAAAGAAATCTAATTATAATAATATTTATTCTATAAAAATTATTATTATATAAATTTATTTTTTATAAGTTTTTCTTTTTCTTTTTTTATACTTTTTTTTTGTTTTTTTATATTTTATTCCTCCTCGTTGTTTGTTTGGTATTTTTAAAATATTTATATTAGAATCATATATTTGTTGATATTGGCCTTGATATATACCTCCTTTTAAATCTATCCATCCTTCTGGAGTTTGTTTTTGATAAAGTTTTTCAATATCATTTAATGACAAAAGTATTTTTTGATTATCAATATCCATAAAAATATATTTTTGATTATTATCATTAAAAGCATAAATATTTAGATCTCTATATTGTATAACATTTGGATAATCAGTAAAAAACCAGTATTGAGGAATTGTTTTATGTAAAAAAATATTAATTAAGTCTTCATAACTAATATTAAAATAATCTATATATCTAGTTGATGGTATTCGATCTATTTTAGGTATATCAGTAATATTAGATGGATCATATGTTGTTTTTCTTCCTTCAATCCATTTTTCACTAGAAGAATCAATTAATTTTCCACATTCAAAAGTAATAAGATAAGCTATATCTCCTTGACTTTTAAAATATTCACGAATTTCATGAGGATTTTTATATATTCCTTGATTCCCAGTAGCTTGATTTTCAATTAAATATAAATTATTATTCATTCCTTTAGCAAATATGGTGTAATGTCCACTTATTCCTGGGATGAAGCTCTTTCTCCATGTAACTCCAATAATAGTAGCATATCCAGAAGGTATAATTTTATATATTTCATTTAATGCTTTATCTATCAAATCGTTTGTTAATGGTTTTAATCCAATTTCTCTATCACTATAATATTGATTTTTATCATTAATTAAAACTTTTTTAATAATTGGACTAAAAACACTAGATGATATATCTGTACCATATAAATATATTTGTGTTATTTTACATGAATCATCTATAAATTCACTATTAGTGTTATCAAAAGTTTTCTCATAAGCTCTAATATTATTTCTCATATTAATATCTTGAAGACCAGAAGTTCGCTTCCTAGTATATCCTTCTGCGCTTCTTACTAAATTATTGATGATATTTTTAGGCAAACCTAAATATTGTAAAGCACAAGCACCGCATGATTTATCTAAACCAGCATGTTGCAATTCTTTATTCATAGTATCAGTCATTTTGATATAAGGTCCTCCGCCGATCATATATAAATAAGTATATATATTAATAAAAATATATATTAACCTTACAAATATGATAAAAGAAAATATATTTATAGATAAAAAAAATAATGATATATTTTCAAAATACAAAAATATAAAAATAGAAAAAATGTATTTAACTATTAGTTATATTGATAAAAATTTACTGAAAATATTACAATATATATGTGAAGAAAGAAATATAAACAAAATAGTGAAGCATCATACATCATTAATATTATTTATGAAAAAAGAAGAAGAAAATATAATATTGAAAATTGATAAGGTATTATCAGGGGTAGCTTTGAGAGAAGTAAATAGTTTAAATAATATAATATACTTGAAAAGTGTAAAATTATCAAAAAAAAGAATATTATTTTCTGAATTTTTAGATAATTATATAAAAGAAAAGGGAACAAACAGTTTGAATAGCTATGATTGTATTAATAATAATTGTTTTACATTTATAAATGATATAATAAAATTTAATAATTTATCAATACCAAAAAATAATTTAATAGAAACTTTATATAAAAGATATTTGAATATAAAGTTAGATAAAAATAAAAGAAGATTTGGATTATCATTAAATACTATTATAAAAATATTAAATTTTATTTTAAGATACAAAGTTATGCGTATATTATTAATGTTTATAGCACACTTTGTATCGTAGTTGGTGCTTTTTTTATAGTGCTTTTTCTATAGTTCTTTATTTCAAGTTTATAAGATCTAAATAAATTAATTATATTATTATTATTATATACTAATATAATGAAAATTGTAACATATGAAAATATAATATTTGAAATTGGACAAAATGCAAAAGAGAACTGGGAAATTTTTGACAAAAATAAAGAAATTAATAGTAATTATGTATGGTTTCATTTGAATAGTTTTCCTTCTTCATATGTTATAATGAAGATAACTATATTAGAATTAAAAGAAAAATATTCAAAATCTGAAATAGACAATATAATCTATTTTGCTGCGAATTTATGTAGAGAAAATAGTAAATATAATTTTTTAAAAGACCTAAAAATAGTTTATACAATATTAAAAAAATTGGAAAAAGGACATCAAGAAGGAGAAGTAATAATTAGTGGTAAAAGAAATTTAATAAAATTGATATAATAATAACTATATTAATAATAACTATATTAATAATAACTATATTAACAATGAATAGTGAAGAAATAATATCTTATTGGTTTGAAAAAGGAGAAAAATTTAATAGTAAAAAATGGTTTATTGAAAGTTATAAATATGATAATGAGATAAAAGAAAAATTTGAACAAATGCTATTAGCATATGAAATGAAAAAAGGATTTCAACATCTTAAAAATAAAGATGAATTTATCGCATTTATATTATTATTAGATCAATTTCCAAGACAAATTTATAGAAATACACAAAAAGCATTTGCATTTGATAAAAAAATTATTGAATTTACAGATTATGGTTTTGAATATTATCTTAACGAATTAACAAATAATGATATAATATTTGCTTTTATGCCATATATTCATACTGAAAATATAATTTATAGAGAGAAAGGTAAACAAATATTAGAAAAAATAAAAAAAAAATTGGGAGAAGATAACAAAATATTTATAAAAATTCTAAAAAATTATAAAAAACATCAAGAAATTTTTGATAAATTTGGAAGATTTCCAAAGAGAAATTTACTTTTAAATAGAGTATCGAATGAAAATGAAATTAAATATTTATATATGGCAAAATATAAATATTGTTAAAATATAATGATACCATCTACAATTTTAAATCTTTCAGCAAAATATAATAATATATTATATTTAAAATATATAAGATTACGTATTTATTATGTAAAAAAAGAAAAAGATATAATTAAAATATTGAGAGATATATCCTATTATACTAACTATAAATCAAGCGATGAAATACTTACTTTTTTAATTAAATGTTTTACAATATATCCTTTAAGTGATATTGAAATGCAAAAATTTTCTATTTGGCAACAAAAATATAATAATGAGGGAGGTATGGTAAATTTTGCAACATTTACATTGTGGCTATCTATTATTGAGAGTTTAAATAATAATTCTACTTTATTGATTAAAGAATAAAGGTATTTAAAAATACAATATATATATTAACTATATATAATAAAATATATATCCTCTCCTCTCTATAGCTCAGATGGCAGAGCGAGGGACTGTAAATGTTTGTCAGCAGAAATCCCTAGGTCGCTGGTTCGAATCCAGCTGGAGAGATTAATATTTAATTAATTAAATATTAATTATAAATAAAATAACTTTTTATTATATAATGAGTTATTTTAATACTTTACAAAAACATCAAATATTAAATTGTGGTGATATGAAAAAAGATGGTAAAGAAGAACCTAATATAACATCATATAAATTATTTAATAATGCAAGAGATATTATAACTGGAATAAATTGTAAAACAGAAGATAATTTTTTTAAAGATTTAAAAGAACTAATAAATAGTGAATTATTAGAACATGTAAAAAAATATTGTTTTGGAACATTATTACCAATCCCAGAAGACAATCTCCCTGAAAACAACTTAACTAATGTAACATTTATAAATAAAAATAGTAGAAAGATTGTTCCAGTTAATGTTACCAATGCATTTATTGACGCTGCTATGGATCCATATAAATATTTTATGGCAAATTCAATAAATATTTGTGAAACTCCTGCATCAAATATTGATCCAGCATCAAGAAAAAACAATAATTCATTTTATCCAAATGAAAATAATAGTTATTTATTAAATTCATATGGTTTTAAAGTAGGTTCTCAATTTAATTATAGAAAAAACATGGATAATAATGATTATAAATATATAGAAATAATATTAGATGATAAAAATTATTTTAAAGGATTAGTTAATAGAAAAGGAAAGATAGGAGATACATATACAGTCTCCTTAGATGGTTCCAAATATAACAAAAGTAATTCTGGAAACTTTACTTCTGCATTTGAAAACTTTTTTCAAGGTAATACTCAAAAAAATAATTACCTTCGTGATAATAAAGATACAAAAGATAACAAAATAAAAATGTTATGCACATTATTAATATTTTTTAAAGAGTTAGGAGATACAACACAGCCTATAGTAATAAGTAAATTATTTGATATAGAAAAATCTATTAAAAAAGATAATACATCTTTATTGACAAATGATACTATATTAGCTTGTAGAAGTTCATTGATAAATGTCCCATATTTATTAAATAGCAATTCTATTATTACTTATTATGCTGCATTAGATGAAAAAAATTATGAGAAAAATATGAAAATAAGTGAAATAGAAAAAGGTATTAAAAATAATGAAAAAATTATTGAAGAATATCAAGAATTATTAAATATTATACAACGTAATTCGAATGTAATTATAATGGAAGATGTTAAATATAAAATTAATGATATAGTGAAAAATAGATTTCGAGAAATTATAGAATGTATAAAAAAAGCAAATGAATTTTTAAATATATTGAAAGAACAATTAGAATATAAAAGTACACTAATTAATAGAATAATAAGTATAGTTTTAAAAAAACCTAATTATAAAGAATTAACAGATCAATCTTTTTATATATTTAGAAATATAATTAAATCTTTACAAGCTCAAAGTATTTTTGTTTATAGAGGTAAAAAACGAAAAATGATAAGAGGTAAATATTCTGTTTTTCCTCAAAAATTAATAATTAAAAATGAATTTTTTAGTTGGGAGGGATGTATTAATAATATATTATTTGAAGAAGGTGTTTTTAATTTTATAGTAAAGTCCAGATATCAACTCCAAACTGGAGGAACAAATGAAATAGATAATCAAGATTTTGAGAGTAATGAATATAATATATTTTATTGTTACTCATTATTATATCCTTATATTTATTGTAATCCTTACTTATTACCATATATTTTAAAGAAAGAAGGAGATGATTTAATAAATTTTTTAAATACAATTATAACTGATATTTTAAAACCAGATTATAGTGATAAGCAACCAATAAATAATTTTATTGTTCCAAAAGTAAGCTCAATATCTGATGATGAAATTAATAATCTATATTCTGAGCAATTATTATATTACTTAGATGATAATAATAAACTTTCAAATATGCAAAAAGAAATAGATAATTATGAAATATATACAAGTAAATTATTAGAAAAATTAGAGTTTTTTGTAAAAAATAATCTAGATATATCTTCATTACTACAAACAGATCTAGAAAAATTTCCCGTATCTTCTGAATCATCTCTTCCTACTAAGAAACCTCTTCTTAGACAATCTGCTATTTTAACAGTTAATACAAATATAGATTCTACAAAAGGTATGGATATAACTTCTTCTCCTCCATCGCAAAATCACATTGCCTCAGCGAAAATTTATCAATCACCTCAAATAAAACAAATTGTATCACAAGCTAAAAGACAACGTTTAAATGAAAGACAATATGATAAACCAGGAAGTCCAATATTAAATAGAGGCGGTAAAAAAAATAAAAATAATGTAAAAACTAAGAAAAAATACAATTCAAAATCTAAAATAATTTATAAAAAGAAAAATACTAAAAAAATTGTTACAAAAAAGAAAAAAATAAATAAAAAAATAAAAAATACAAAAAAATATAAAAATTGAAACTAATATTAATTACTATTTATTAATATTAACTTATTCCTTCAGATTTAAATTGCGATGTATTCTACTTATGAAGTGAAAATAGTTGATAATGCTGTTTTGAAAATATGCCAAGAGACAGATCTTTATCAACATCAAAAATATTATAATGAAGTATCTGAACTTTTGGAACTATTTATGTATAAAGCGTTACCACATAGAGAACGAGAGTTAAAAATAAAAAAAAAAGAAATTGATGAAAAATATTTACCTCATATAAGAGAATGTAAAAGAGTTCTAAATAATACAAAAAAACGATTTAAGTATAATCTTAAAAGGGCATAATTATTGACTGCGCGTATATCTTACTACTTGAGCTCTTTCTGTAGCAGCTTGAATTTTTGTAGCACTTTTAGATTGTCTTCTTGTAGTTGGCATATATATTTTTTAAATATTTTAATAAAATTGAAATTAAAATACTTATAAAATAAAAATAAATAAAATAAATTTTATAAAATAATTATGGATAATTATCCAATTTGTGAAACAATTGAGGAATATGAACCTCAGTTTGATGATGTAAACAACTGTTACAGAGATATGAATAATAGTGAAATAAAAATAAAATATGGAAATCGGTCTTTTAGATGTTGTGGTGTAGAATATACAAAAGGGAAGAGAAGTCAGTTTATTAATCAACATTGTAAAAGCAATAAACATCAACAATACTTGAAAAAATATAATGATGATTTTAAACAAAATTATGGAACATATAACTCACCAGCTGAAATAATTAAAATAATGGAAAAGCAAATACGGGAACTGAAAAAACAATTATATAATAAGAATGAAGAATGTAAATATAAAGATGATGAAATAGAAAAACTTAATGCGCAAAATGAAGTTCTACAAAGTGAAAATATTAAATTAAAAATAAAAAAAAGTAAAAAGAAGTTAAATCTAGTTCCTGAAGGTGATTTAATTGGATTGTTGTAATAAAGATAGAAAGAATAGGATTATATTCATTATAATAGAAAAATATTTGAAAAAAAGATATTTCATAATTTTGTGTTTTAATAATGAATAATTGATTTTAATATGAATAGCTTCATCCTTGTATTCATAGTTTGTTGATAATTCTACTATTTTTTCTCCATAAAAAAAATTTCCTTGTTTTTGTTATCTATTGTAATTTTTAACTCTTCAACAATCTCTATATGTTCATCTAAATCATTTATCGCGTTGTGTAAAGTATTCCATAATCCTCCTCCTGATTTCCAGATCATCTCGTCATGTGCTCTTTTTGTATTGTATGTTTCTAGAATAAATTTCTTGTCTTTTTTTATTTTTTTTGATATTTTAAATAACCACATCTTACATTATACAAAGTTAATTTTTATTCAAAATTTTTTCAGTCGGCATGGGCAACTCGCTTGGATGTGGAGATTTAATATCCAATTTTTCTTCTACCATTTCTTCATGGGTTCTTTTTCCTTGTAAGCCATAGTAAGCCTTTATCTTGATATAATCACTATGCTCGCGCTGATATTCTTTCATTTCTTTGTTTATAAATTCACTAATGTTGAAAGAATTCATAGCACTTTTGATAATGCGCTACTTATATATTATAAAGAAATAGCATTTCAATTTTAAAAAATTTTGTTTTTTGCTTTATTTTTCTAAATTTTATTAACTTAGAAAAAGAGATTAATGATGTAAATAAATTTGCATTTTTGTATGATTAGTATCCTTTATAAGGGAACGTATATAAATATATTATAGTTTTAATTTCCAAATACATACTCTATTATGAATGTAGGTAGTTTTGTTAAAATCTTTCAATATAAAATCTATTGTATCTAGATAATTTAATAAATATGGCTCTCCAGATAACATAATATTTGATGGTGTATATTTTGTAGAAATATCAACAATAATTATTTCTTCTTTAGCTATACGTTTACAATTATTTATAATATTTAAATGAGCATAATTTGGCATTTCATGAAATGAAAAAAAACAGGTTACTATATCAAATTCTTTATAATTTCCAAAAGTTTCAGCATTGCCATATTTAAAGAGTGAATTTTTATTATATCTTCTAGCTACATTTAACATCTCATTACTAGTATCAATACCCAAATTATTATCTAAAGTAGATAACCCAGTTCCACAACATAAATCAATTACTTTTTTATTTTTATATGGCTCCATAATCTCACTTCTAATATCTCTTCCATCATAGCGGATATTATCTATTATTTTTGTAAATAATGGACCTAATTCGGCATGAATTTTGCCACCAAATCCGATATTTCCAAAATTATGAATATCTGGATTATAATAATATGGAATAGATAATGAAAAAACAGTAACAAAATTAAAAAATGAATATAATATTTTTTTCATCTATGAAGAATATTAAAATTATATTTTTAAATAATATTTAAAAGTTAAAAAAGAAAAATGTCTATAATACGGTAAACTGTTATATTTTTTTCTAATTAATAAAAAATTGTATATATTTTCTTTAATATAATTAAATCTAGATAATTTATTTTATTTGAATTCTATAGTAATAATCTTATTATGAAATGAACATGTTGAATCATTTGATAATTTAAATTTTTTAAATAATTTATTATTGTTAATATTAATTTTAATATAATTAATAAAATTATGAATACTTTTACTTGAAGGACAACTTCGATTATAACTATGATATAATTTAGCCAATACTACATTCCAAAATGAGAAAGGCATATTTTCATATTCTGTAACATTAATTATGAAAGAATGATTCAAATATTCTACTTTTTCAAGAAATGGATTTAATATTTTTTCTTGTATTATAGTATTCCATTGATTTGACTGCTCTCCAATTTTTAATAAATTATTTGGTAAATTTACATAACTTTTACATAATAATGGAAATGTTTGATATCTAAAAATTCCTCTCATGCACCAATCTGGTGTAGTATTTTTGAAATATGGTATATTGTTTTCATGAGCAAAATCAAATACTTCTTTTTTAAACAAATTAATTATTGGTCGTGCTATAATAACCCCATTAATTACATTTTCCATAGCCATTACTGGTAATTCTAATATATTGCGTCCTCTACATACATTATTAAAAACATTTTCAATTACATCATCTTTATGATGACCAAGTATTACTGTATTTTTTGATTCTAGATAATGATTAAGAATTTTTTTGTATAAATCAAATCTAATATTTTTTGTTTGTTCTTCATAGTAATTTCTCTTAATACTTCCTCTTTTCAAATGTTGAATATTTTCAAATATATATTCAATATTATTTAATTGTAACCATTTTAAAAGAAATTCAGATTCTTTCTGACTGGCTTCACGGTTATTATAATTGATATGGATACAGATAGCTTTATATCCAAGAAAATGTATTATAGATGCGATAACCATAGAATCTACACCACCAGATAATGATACAACAAAAGTAGTTGTTTTTTTATTTTTACAATAAGTATGAATTTCATTTATAATATTTTTTGTAATATCATATTTATTATGTTTAATAATTTGTTTTGAATTATCTGGTAAATAATCTAAAACATCATCATAATTTGAAACATTAAATTCCATATTGAAAATTATTTTAATAATTTAATCAAAATAATTAAAAAATCAATTTTTAAATATAACATACTATTTAGCAAAGAGTAAAAAGTAAATATATATGTTTTTATCTATATTTATATATATAAATATGAAAAATATAACTAAAAATAAGTTAAATAAAAATAAAGGTAAAGTAACAAAGGTGAAAAAAATAGTAAAAAATAATCGAAAATTAAAAGGTGGTGTTGATAGTGATAGTCCAAAAACAAAATCTGTTAAAAAAATTCAAGCAACAGCAAGAGCCCGCAGCACACGTCAATCAAAAAAAGCAACAACATTTAATAAATTACTTGAAAGTGGGGCTGCCAAATATAAAAAAGAAATTCCTACTTTAGATTTAAAAGGTATTAATTTAAAAGGTGCGGTTTTATCAAGACGTTCTTTAAATGGAATCGATCTTCAAAAAGTAGACTTTACAGAAACAAAATTAAATGGAACAAAATTAGTTGAGGCTAATTTAAGTGGTTCTATATTTAAATATGTTCAAATGGAAAAATCAGATTTAACAAAATCTTTATGTAAAAAATGTAAATTTATAGATAGCAGTTTAACTTTATCTCAATTTAGTGGTGCTAATTTAGAAGGTAGCATTTTTCAGAATGTTCAAATATTAGGAACTAATTTTACAAATGCGAATTTAAAAGGAACATCCTTTATAAATGTAGCATATGGTTATAGTGGTAAACCTGCTATAGGAACTAATTTTAAAGATGCAAACTTAGATAATTGCAAAACAAATACTATGATAATATTTGAGAATAAATTTTTGAATAATACACAAATGGTTTATTTTAATAGAATTGATTTAGATCATTCAGGTTTTTCAAAATCATCGTCTGACTATATTGATATAACTTTTAAATATAGTACATTTAAAAATTGGAGATTATCACCAATGACTCGAGACACTGGGCGTAATAAATTAAAAAATATATCTTTTGATAATTGTGTCTTTACAAATTATATAGGTCACAGCTGTTATTATTTTAATACAAATTTTGGTAATTGCATAATGGAAAAATCAGATTTTAAACTATCTTTGTTTGAAAGATCTTATTTTATTCGATCAAATTTGAAAGGGAGTAATTTTTTAGGTAGTCATTTTAAAATATATATTGATACCCTTAATTCTGATATGACACAATGCAATTTTTCATATGCAAAAGGATTAGAAGATCAAACATTTACTAAAACAAATCTTACTAGCGCATCTTTTAATGGAACATCATTAGTGGGGACTTATTTTTTAGAGTGTAATTTACAAGGAGCTCAATTTATACCAATACTTCCAGCTGGAGCAAGGGGTGATTTTGATCAAATACCCTCTGATCTAACTAATGCAGTATTTGTAGATTGCAAATTACAAAGTATAACTTTTCAAAATACATTAGGTTTGCAAGGAAGAAATTTTGAAGGGAAAGATTTACGTCGTTGTACTTTCAGTGGTTGTGATTTAACAGGAACAATATTCAGGGATTGTAATTTAAGTGATTGTGTTTTTACAAATGCTTTTATAACAGATACTGATTTTACTGGATCAAATAGAGAAAATGCAGTTTTTGATGGCGCAATTGGTCTTGCAGAAAACGAAACTTTAACCCCTGCTGAAAGAGGAATAGAAGTTGAAGGAGATGATGCTATTCCAGCTGTATATCCCACTGATGTTCATGCTGCCTTTAAAATAATTAAAGAATAATTATTATGATACAATATCATCATATGTTAATAATTGGGAAAAACAAAAAAATTCCGCTACAACTAAATCTAACAATACTTTCACTGCATGGGTAAATTTATTTTTACATAATATTCTTAATAATATAACTGAAAATAAGAATCAAATAATTAATTATAAAAATAGATGTATGACAGAAAGATTAAACTACTACAATTATAAAGAAAATATTGTAACTGGATCAAATCCTAGAATATCATGGCTTTTATTTTTATATTCTACATTACTATATGTAGAACAACAAATTCCTGAATTTAAAGAATTATATGTTACAGATGTAATTATGGAAAGTGCTACAACATATGGAGAAGGTGGATTAAGTTGTGATAGAGGAATAAATGAACGTTTTATTATAAAATTAAGAAACACAATGTATATGATGATGGATTTACCAGAAATTAAAAATAATATAGATAAGATTATTGAATTTAATAAAATATTAAATGCTATAGATCCTACAAAAAAATTACCTATTACTAAAGATGCTATCGAAGCTGAAAGAGCACAACCAGAAAGAGAATATATAGATTTTACCGTAGATCAAGGATTACGCGATGAATGGTATGAAATACATGGTTCTGATGGTAGTGAACCATTTAATGAAGATACTACAATTGACCAAGCTATAACTAGTTATGAAGAATTTTTAAAAGATAAGTTTAATTACAATAAATTAGATACACAAGATAAAGAAAGATATAATAGAGAGATGAAAGAAGAAATTAATAATATGAGAAAACTATTAGATGAAGGTGCTGGTATGACATATTTATTTTTAGGTGGAAGAAAGATGCGTGGAGGACATGGAGGTTTTTGGGGAATGGGTGGAGATAAGTTTAAAATTTTATGTAGAAAGATTTTTGGAAAAACAAAATGTAAAAAAATGAGAAATACAAAAAAAATGAAAAAACTTAGAAAAAAAGGAACAAAAAAGTTAGTATGAAATTAAAAAGTCCAAGCAATAAATATCGAATACTTCAAATATATTAGTTGTTAGCGAGAAAAAATTAATAAATATAACAAATCTTTATGAAAATATCTATTAATAAATTATTAAAATTGATATAATAATTTATTAATATTAAAGAACAAAATGACAACTAAAATAGAATTAGAACATGTTAAACAAATTTATCAAGATATTGCGAATGAATTTGATGTAACTAGAGCATATAAATGGAGATGGATAAGTAATTTTATTAATAGTTTGCCTAAAAATTCATTAATTTATGATATTGGTTGTGGTAGTGGTCGTAACATGGATTATCCCGATTATCGTTTTATAGGTTTTGACAATTGTCAAAGTTTTATCAATATTTGTATAAATAAGGGTCTTGAAGCGTATTATAGTGAAATAATCGATTTGAAAGTGACAAATAATAGTGCTGATGCTGTAATTTGTATTGCAACATTTCATCATCTTTCAACATATGAAAATAGAATTAAAGCATTAAAAGAATTAAAAAGAATAGTCAAGAAAAATGGCAAAATTTTGTTATCAGTATGGGGAAAAGACCAACCAAAAAAAACTAGAATTACATTTGATAGTTGTGGAGATAATATAGTATATTGGAAAAAAAAATATCCTAGATACTATTATATTTTTGAATTAGAAGAAATTAAGTTGTTATTTAATGAGGTTGAATTAAATATAGATAAAGAATTTAATGATTGTGGTAATAATGTATTTATTTTATCAAAGAATTAATAGACAAAAGAGTGAAAACATAATATATTTATTTTTTGTGTTTATTTCTTCGAGTTATTTTTTTATAATATTTTTTTTGTTTTTTATTTTTTATTTTTTTGCCTGCTTTTTGAGTAATTTTTGATGATTTTGCTCTAGGCAAAGTTAGAGATTTTATACTATTTTTTGGACTTGGCAAAGTTAAAGGTTTTGTACTATTTTTTGGACTTGGTAAAGTTAAAGGTTTTGAACTATTTTTTAGACTTGGTAAACTAATAGGTTTCTTTGTATTTTGTATCCTATCTCTTTCGGCAGCTAATGTATTTATTCTATCATAAATTTGCGATGGTGTTAGTTTACCATTATATAAATATTC
>Ga0222715_10002621_pt1 | contig 16324 bp, 18 predicted proteins | sample C33_9DmetaG_FD_165056 | JGI IMG/M metagenome (GOLD analysis project Ga0222715, IMG submission 165056) | Estuarine water microbial communities from San Francisco Bay, California, United States - C33_9D | ecosystem: Environmental > Aquatic > Marine > Unclassified | place: USA: California... | reverse complement strand
ATCTATAAATGGACGCTTACCCTGTTCTCGTCTTGTAGCGACGTAGGACTGCATAGCCTCTTCCATTGTACTACTCCAGTCTCGAATGTCAGGAACTGTCCAGGCACCGCCCCAACGTAGTGGAACGTCTAAGTCAATAGCAGCCTGTTTCATAGCATCTGCAATATCATCGTACAGGTTTAGTTCCCACGAACCACGGGAACCTATGTATGCCATTAAGTCTACTGCTCTGCCGTCAAGATGTTTGGACTTCATAGTCTGTGAGGCACCTGAAGCTACTAGAGCCTCCTGTTCCTCCCATGTACGTAGTCCACAAATAACGCCAAAGTCAATCTTAGTTAAGTGTATAGCTCTTAGAACAACTATCTTTAGTTTTTCATCTACACCCTCTAAGTTTTTAAGACTACGCTTGGACAGTTCAAAACTCATTTTGTTTTTCCTTTTAGCTTTTCTACAGTACGAAGGCCACCAAGACCAAGCATACCTAACAATACTGTCATTAGACTATCCATGTCAAACACTGGTAAGTCTGGTACTGGTACTCCTGCATAGGAAAAGCCAAAGATTGTAATAGGTGCTAAGACAAAATGCCACAGCATTGCGAAGGATAGTCCCCAACCAAGAAAGGGACGCCACCCTGCAACAAATATGTTACGATGCTGTGCCTCTGCCTTGTTTATTTCAAGCTGGCCCATAGCTGCCTCGTGAGCCTGTTTAGTGGCTAGCGTTGCTATCTCATGGGCAAGGGCGTTCTTCTGATCTTTATCTTCTATGAACTTATCTAGTAGTCCTGTTACTGGACCTATCAATGCCTGGATCATGTTCCTACCCTTTCATTTGCTACAGGTATATGCTTCCCGTTGTGGATGTGTAGCTGGTGATCCATCTCCTTGCGTAATTGAGCTACAGTTGAGGACAACTCTGCCATAGCTATATGGTCACGTCTTAAGTTCTCAGGACTATTCATTTTTGCAAGTATATCAAGACGTTGTTGGATTATGCTACTCTGATTTTCTAAGACATCTATACGCTTGTCGTTGTGTTTTAGGGTGGCATGAATTTCAGAAATTGATTCCTGTAAGTCTTTGATCCTCATCTTTGCTACAGCAGCGCCGCCAAATATACTAGCGGCGACGCCGAGCAGTGTGACAATCAGACGTATATCAATCGCCCCGTCCATTCCGCATCTCCTTCACAGTCTGCCAGATACGCAGTGACAACCAGATGATAGATAACAACGCTGAGATAGCAGGTAAAATCTCCATAAATGCGCCTAACGATATACCTAGTGCAGACCAGTCGAAGATACGGGTATCATTCATTTATCTTTCCTTAGGAGCAGGGCAATAGCACAAAGCACAAGCCCTGCAATAAGTAGTTCAGCAGTGGTGAACATATGAACGCCGGGTGGCATATCTTAGACTTCCTGCGCTGCTACATGCGCTTGATACGCAGCAATCACTTCAGCAGTGTGGACAGCGGCGGCTATGGCTTGAACTTCTGCGCTTTCACCAGATACGTCTGCACCGGGGGCTATAGTGTGTCTATGAAATGAAGACGATAACTCCACTCCATCCTCCATCACTGCAGTTTTTGTGCGAACCTGAACCATTTTATATGGCCCAACGATTTCGATTTTGTCTTCACTGATTACTTTTTCTAATGCCATTTTTTATCTCCTTTGGCTATGGACTGTCCGACCCAACTCTTGCTGGGTTATGCTGCGAAGTAAGTGTGAGTTCCTCTCCAGCTTCCTGTGAGTACTGAAGAAATTGATTGGTACAGGTAAAGAGTGGTACTATTACCGTCAACGTAACCAGAAGAACCAATGCCATTACCACTAATATTTCCACTACCATAAAAACCAGTAGTACCACTCCAGCTTGAATATGTTGTAAATGGAAGATTATTGACTACACTAAGCGATGACATATAACCAGCAGAGGCCAAACTTGCGATCCATTGTACAGTTACTAATCTTCCCACTTTTGTGTAAAACCCACTTGTACTTGAAATACTTTGAGTAAAACCACTGGTAGAAAAATTAGGCGTCCATGAGCCAGTCTCTACATCATCCAGCAGATTTGCTGACCCTGTCCCGCCGAGATATATTCCACCAGTCATCGTTAGATTAGAAGCAAGCGTCACATTATTACTTGCATCCATCGTGATCGCAGCAGTGCTGCTTGATGGGTGATTGAGGCTAACAGCTTCTACAACTGCGCTCGTGCTATCCGTAGCAAGTCCTGTCGTTCCATTAATCGTTACGGTCATTGTGCGGCCTCCGCAATGGTTAGTGTGCCAGCCTCAACTTGGCGCAAAATTTCGGCGTAGTGGCGGTTGGACGGGTCTAAGGGGACGGATACCTCAACGCCGTCGATGGTGGCTTTTATGATATCATTCTCATTAGAGAATTTAGATAAAACATATTGAGCAGAAGTAATATTCATTTTATCCATGATTAAAGCTCCGCATCGCAGGCTATCCAGTTACCATCATTATTTAAATACATAGTATAGGCTTTGCCCTCTGTTGCTCCAGAAACATCGATATATATAAGAATATTATCGGTCCCCGGTTGACCTGAAGTTATTGCTGAACCTAACCTTGAATCTAAATTTGTAGCTCCGGTCAAAGCATTTGAAGCCGAGTAACTTAACGATGGTGAAGCACGCATTGTTGTTGGATGTCGAACGATTGTAAAAATCTCAGTTGTAGACCAACCACTAGCCGTTCCTACGTAACCATTTGTACCACTAGTACGCTCTTGTCGCCAATAATACCTCTGGCACCGTGCAAGCTCATCCCCATACGGGCGATGCTCGAACGGGGTTGCCTGCGAGCCGACCTCTAGCTGGACGCCTGTGATGGCCCAATAGTTAGATGTACTATCCGCAATGTCTACGGTTTGTCCAACGGCACGATTTGCATTTGTCAAACTTTCCCAAGAAGTTGCAAGAGTGCCACTTGTATAAGTAGAACCTGCGCTGAGATACCAATGAATTACAAGACTAAGGTTGTTGTCATTGGTAAAAGCACCTGTTGTGTCACCAGTAAACGTAACAGTCTTGTACTCCCACGTCGCAGATGTATCTACTGTGTATGTTGCGGCGATAAGTCGGCTGTTGTCTGTGTCCTGCAAATTGATGACGTATGTGCCAGTCTGAAATGCCTTAACCCAAAATGATAAAGTCACACTTTTTGCGTTAGATGTTCCTTTAGCAAGTTGCTGTAAATCTTGACCCTCAAACCTATGTTCAAAACGAACCTGACAATTAGCATCTAAACTTGCATCAGCAGTGGTTGTCTCCGCTTTAAAAGAATTTGCAAACCCCTGCCCAGAAGGAACGTCAGTGCTTTGGGTTAAGGTGTAGACAGATGACGTTGTGTCCATTGTCCACTTAAAACGATCTACAGTTTTATATCCTTCCGTTGAAACAGACGTCACACTCGTTGCCCTCTGTGCCACGGTCATTGCACCGTTCTGAACAAGATTGGCAACACCAATCTGACCACCATTGATCGACGCGATGCCAGAAACATCCTTACTATTAAAGGACGCAGTTCCTGCGCTATCTAGTGTAATGGACGCAGAGCCACTACTGGCGTGCTGAAGGTTTGTGACCTTTAATGTGGACATCATTACTCTCCAAGAAGAGTGGCTAGATCAAGAGCCTTTAATTCGTCAGGTGTGGTAGCTGCTTCGATGCGAGCGTCAGATGTAATGTCACGAAGCACTTGTTTTTCAGCAGCAATAGCATCAGCACCGGAGCCAGCTTCCAACGCCTTCATGTAAGCGACATCGAGATCCGCTAATCTTGGCGCACGCGCAATGCGTAGGTTATCTTTGTGGATTGCTTTTGCAGCAGTCATGTCTACTTCAACAGCAGCGCCATTGAATTGCCATGCGCCACGAAAAGTGCGGTCTTGTGGAACGGTAAGAGATGCTGCATCACGAACATCTCCGTTAATATTGATGTAAGTTGTCATTGTGCAATTCTCCATGCGTTACGATGTGTACGGTCACTTGGTATTAACTCTACAGGTATAATCTTTAGGATCGTTCTGTTGCCCTCATAGTCCCGCCATACTGCGGGGTCTATATCTTTCATTACTAAGTATTCGATTGCCTCTTCCTCGGTCATCGCGCCAATAGGTTCAGCATACGGATGCTCTTTTGGCTGACCATCAGGAACCAAGCGGTCACGTTGGTATGTCTCTATAGGCGGAAGAACTCCACCAGCCAGTGCACAAGCCATCCAATTTGGATCAGGAACAAGGACTTTAGCTGGTTCATCTGGTTCTCTTGGGTCTTCAAACAGTACGCGATACTTGCTCTGCACTGGTTCTAGGCGAGACTTAGCTTCAGCCAATCTGTCCCATAGGTGCTGGGTCATGCTAGGTCTCCAAATACTGCTGAATTAGATGGCGCAACAGATGAACTTCCAGCAAACACACTAGCAAAAAGACGGTAAGATGCAGCTACACTATCGTACAAACTAATATTTCGTGGCGCTGTAGCATTAGGACCAGCGCCGTGTACTACACTATAATTGTCTGCTGACATACTGTTTGTAAAAGATAAACGGTTATCGCCTGAACCTGTGTCTGTAATTGAACTTATGTTGAAACTGCTGCTTGCTACAGCACTGTCGTTTACATTTCCAGCCCAAGCCTTCGCAGACCCATTGACCACATAGCTTGTGCCAACCGTTGTCGTACCATCAGAGACGTTGCTTGCTTGAATTGTACTCATGCTAGGTCTCCGTGGCTTGTTATGCTTACGACTACTTGGTCTTCAAGAACATGATCGATAAGATCCCAGCACAAAACAAACTGTTCTGACGCTGAAGGAAATGGATCAAGACTTACAACACTGTCATAACTTGAAGTATCATCTCCACACGAAGCCACACTAGCATGTCGTGCAGAACTAAAGTTATTTGTAAACGTAACTGTATATTGGCCTGTTCCGTCGTCAGACAAAGAACTTATGTTTTGGCTTTGCTGGATAGAAACAGTTCCATCACCATTGAAGTTGACCCAAGCCGCAGCAACCCCTGACACCGCACGACTAGCTGTTTCACCTGTGGCTTGGATGTTGGTGACCGTTAGTGTGCTCATGCTAGGTCTCCGTGGATTGCGGAGGCATTAACACTTCCGTCCTTTGCATTTCTTGTGCTTAATTCGTAATAATAAGTACGCCAGCTAGTTGTTGCTTCTGAATATCTAGCCATTCCATCATCATTAACATAACCACCAGAATGTGTTTGAACATAACTAGTGTTACTCATGGCGTTAACAAAAGTGTTTGTGATATCACCTACTCCGTTATCTAAAATACTGCTTAAATTAAATGAGTCGTTAATAGTAATAGTGCCTGTACCATTAACATTTGCCCAAGCCTTCGCAGCACTCTGCTTAGTCAACGTAATCGGCCCTGTACCAGCCGCATCACTTATAGTTGTTGCTCTGATTTCGCTCATTAGCTTTCCTCACACAATCGCTAAACGACCGCCAGAAGCGACCGTCAGAGTTACACCAGCCGCAACCGCAAGGGGTCCAGTAGCACATGCGTTCTCGGTTGACGCTATCGTTGTGTTAGCTGAAACCGTTTGAGGGTTGATGCGAAACAATGCCGTCATCGCATCCCTACTATCGACAGTGGCAAATGTTGCAGCGCTATCAGGAAGCGTTAGCGTTCTATCTGTCGATGTTCCATCAGGGATTGCGATAGTAAATACCGCTGTCCCTGTGGCGCTGCCTTGTATTTTTACTGAACTCATTTGTTATTCCTTATACTAACGTCCAAACTGAGCCAGACGGAATTGTCACTGTCACACCACTTGCAACCGTAACAGGCGCTGCTGATAGACCGTTGTTACCACTAGCTATTGCGTAGTCCTGAATAATCGTATTAGCATGTTGCCATATACCGTCAGTAGTCGAGGAGCCTCCCCCTATGGGAGACCATGCACTACCATCCCAGGCCTCATACTCAGCCTCATCTGTGTTAAACCTTATGTTACCCGTGCTTGGAGACCCTGGCCTCTGTGCCGTAGTACCACTAGGAATGTCTAAATAGTCAGTAGCTGAGTTAGACTGGCTCGATACCCCTGTAATAGTGGGTACGTTCATACTAAGCCAAGTAGAACCGTTGTACACTTTTACTATATTGCTAACAGTGTCATACCACAGGTCACCCGTAGTAGGGCTTACTGGTGCAGAAGCACTTATAAAGTAAGTGTTTGCAAAGGCATTAACATTTGCAATGTTTGTGGCTACTGTATTAACATTAACAATATCACCACTAACTGTATTTACACTAGCAATGTTAGAAGCTACTGTTCCAATATCTGTTGCATCACCTGCTACCGCAGTAATGTTAGCATTGTTAGCTGCTACTGTGTTTACATTAGAAATGTTAGTAGCTACTATTCCAATGTCTGTGGCATCTGCTGCTACTGATGTAACATCTGATGATATATTAGCTACAGCAGTTACGTTAGCGTTGTTAGCTGCTACTGTGTTAATGTTGGTAGCATTGCCTGCTACACTATTAACATTAGCAATATCTCCAGCTACTGTATTGACATTAGAGACGGAGCCTGCAACGGTATTAACATTAGCAATATCTGAAGCAACTGTGTTTACATTCGCTATGCTACCACCAGTAAGGTTTACGTTAGCAATGCTAGCCCCTACTGTGTTTACGTTAGAAATGTTTGTAGCTACTGTATCGATCTTAGAGCTAGCAGCTTGCAAGTCAAGAGCAGCAGTTTCAATCTCAGAGATAGCTTCGTTTAAGTCATTGGCTACTGTTACAACATCAGAAATATTAGTTGCTACAGTATTTACACTTGCTATGTTACCAGCAACTGTGGTTACATTTGTGTTATTTCCTGCAACAGTCGTGACATTACTAGAGATACCTGCAACAGTTGTTACATCTGAGGCAATGCCAGCAACAGTATTAATGTTAGGTAGGTTAGTTGAGATGAACTGCTTATTGACTGCATCCGTGTCTGCAACAGGATTTGCTACATTCTTAATAACTTTGTTCTGTGCGTTCCACTTGTCGTCCGACTCTAGCACCATAGTACTGGAAGTCGTGTCAACAGCTTCCTGCACTGCATGGAAGACCTGAATGTTTGCGTTATCCAAGTCTTCCTCAGTGAGAACTGAGCCTGACACGTAGTCAACTGCACGAGCAGTCAGGTCAGTGGTACGTCTAACCTGTACAAGCGTACTTGTAGCAGGGGCTGAAGTCAGTTGTACAGTGGAAGCAGAAGGAAAAGTAAGCCCTGTCTGCGTCACACCATCTACTGTTACACTAATTTCGCTAGTGCTTGTATATGTAAAGGGAAGGGCAAACGTAGTTGTGACGCTATCCCCTGTATAGTTTTGATATGAAAGAGCCATTTCTTATCCTATTTATCTACTGTTGCCGCATCTGCGAGGGCGTTAATTATCTGTCTAGCTCCGTAAAGTGATGTAAAGGGAGCAACCCTAAGAAGACTTCGTAGTTCATTTTCAGTCAAATCTTTTCCACTAGAAGAATATGCGTGGAATAAATCTGAAAGGCCTTTGATCCCTGCCCCAAACATCGATACAGCAGGAGGAGTCATTACATTTGTATTGCCTTCTATTGTTCCTGTTGTTATTTGATAGATGTATCCAAATAAAGAGGCAGCACCAATCTGGCTAAGAGAACCCTGAAAGAGTTCTTCTGCCGACATTCTACGTTCCATATAATCTTTTTGGTCACTACGTCCTATTGAATTGAGATAAGACCTACTCATGTACATCATGCTGCCCATTAAACTAGAAAAGGCCATAATACGTGCAACATTTGCAGCATCTCCATTCATCATCCGCACACCAAGGCGCATAGCCTGTTGCTCCATTGAAGACATGGGAAAGGACAAGAACTGAAAGAATGTTTTACCAACATCACTACGTAATAGTCCGTTGACTGAGCCAGCGTTCATTTCTTGAACAGCTTGTGTAGCTTCTCTACGAGCAGAGGCAAAGAAGATTTCTGCTGCTTCTGGATCAGCGTTTTCACCTTTAGACCATTTATCTACATGTAGAGCTTCTAGCGTACCGTCTGGTAGAAACTCAGCGTGTTCCTCTATCTGATTTCTAATGCGCCTAGCCATCTCATCTGTGATGCCTAACTGTTCGCGCTTGATTGCGGCGAAAGCAACCTCTCCTGCTTTGTGCTTGTAAGCCCATTCTGACGCATAGTTGTACAGTGAAATCCTACGTAACACATCTGTCACACCCTGTAGACCAGACCACTTGGATACAAACATACGCGCGCCCCCAAGTAGTTCATCAACTTTTGTTATCTCACCGTCAATACGAATACCTTCAGTTACGTCACCTTCTAATCTACTTCTCATGGTTGTGACTTTAGAGACGAGACCGTCACCACCTATACCAGTACCAGCAGTCATCTCACGAGCTAGCTTGCTTGTTAGTTCTCCGTTCCTTGCTCTACGAATAAGTTTACCATACATGGGTACTGCTTTGATTAGAGTAGGTATGGAGTATTCAAACAAAGCATTAGACAGTTCCATCAGAGCAGCCATACCTGACATGCCCATATTAGCAGCAAAGCTAATCTCACGTCCTCGCCTAGCAAGTTGACGCGCACCAGCAGAAAGTTCTTGACCAGCAAACTGTGCGCCTGTATATGCCCACTCACCAGTAGTGGCCTCATACATATAACGAATAGCTTTCTTCTCTTCTGCGGTAGCCTTTGTAGCTTTGCTAATAATATTTTCAAAGCTAGTTCCAACATTGTTGGTATTGATACCATTACGTGCTAGGCCAATAGCACCTGAGAGTTGGAAGACATAACTATCGAACAAGTTCTCCATGTTCTCTTCAAGAATGTCAGTGAACTTAAGATCAAAGGTAGTGCCATCAGAGCCACGTACTGTTACGCTTGCCATTTCATCAAGAAGCATACGAGGCCTTGCTCGTTTGTTACCCTTGGCTTTGACGTTGCGAGCTAAGACACCAACCATGATGTCAATCTCATCTGCATTAAAACCTTCTGCCTTCATAATTGTTGCAAAGGTATCAACATCAAAGTCACCATTAGCCACTCTTAATCTAGCAAGCTGATCGTACTTTGGATCAATTACGGATTGAATGTACCCACGAGCCATGCGCTTAATAAAAGCCTGTATCTCGGCGTCTGTAGGTATTTTATCCTTCCTCTTATTTTCTTTATTCTTTCTTCTGATAGCAGCCGCTACTGTTTCTTCTATATCTGGTTGTCCTCTACGAATAGCCTCTTCTGATAATTCAAACCAAGCATCATTTAATGTTCCGTCTGGATTATCTGCTAGTCTACCCTGGCGTAACCTTTGAATGTTACCCCTGTTAAAGATACGTGGAGCATAGTCTTGTATGCGAGAAATAGTTCCTGGTTGGAACCCAGCAACATTAGCATCAATAGCTTGTTGCGCTAATTCCTTCATCTTTGCTTTATATATTTCTGCTGCACGTACAACAGTTGGGGGCATTTGTTCAGTGGTTCCACGAATTTGTCTAGATACAAGGACATTAAAATCTGAACGAGACAAGCCTGACTGTTCTAGAAGCTCTTTGATAGGGTTCGCTATACTTAACCTGTAACGCATTACAAGGGTATCACGTTGCTCTAATGCTCCAAAGTTTACCGCAGTAACTCGTCCATCAGCACCAACTTTATTACCAGTGCTATTCAGACCTAGACCATCAGCCAACCATCTAATCGTATCATCTTCAGAGTTCTTGGCTCGGACAAATGCCGAGAGACTTCCCCGTAATCCAGCAAATATACCACGCTGTTTAGGAATAGCGGCAAGCTCTTCTTGAGTCATATCCGTATAATCTTTACGAGTAAGACCAGAACCACTTGTTACCTCGGCTAGTTCATCCACACCAAAGTCATCATTGTCAAAGGCTTGTTGGCGGAAACGCTGTGCCAAGATTTCGTCATCATTCTGTCGCAACAGAGTAGTTTCAAAATCTGTCAGAGTTTCTCCATCAGCTTGCTTTCGCAATGCTTGTTGTATCATTGATCGCTTGGTTAATACTTGTCCAAGTTTTGTAAAACCTAAAGCACCAGCAGAGCCTAGCGTACCTGCTAATATAATATCTCCGCCAGTAATATCGTATTTAGATTGCTGCCTCAATAATTCTAATGCAGCTAATTCTGTACCGCCTACGCCAGCAGCCATTGCTAGGTATTTTTTATTATTCTTAAACTTACCAAATAACCTTGCAGCTTTTGTCGCTCCTGCTGCAACAGGGATAGTTATAGGAGCAAACTGAGGAGCTACGGCAGCTACTGCGGCAGCAGTATTAGCCATGATAACAGCATCAGCAGGGTCTAGTACGTCAGAGAATAACATAGCACCTGCGCCACGCAGCCCTGCCTCAGACATCTTCTTATTAGTGTCTATAGTTTGTCGGACTTCAAAAGCAATAGCACGTGCGTAGGTTACTCCCTTGCTTTCTAATGCAGAAAGAATACGCTTTACAGCTAATTCATCAGTAATTCCTGCGGTTAGCTCATTAATAATTTCTGCCGAGACTGGCTCGTCCTTAACAGGAGAAGGTCTCTCAAATAAAGCAAGGGCTGAAGGAATAGTTCCAGCATCAAGTTGCCGTTCTTTTACTAAGTCCCAGAAGCCGTACTTCTCAGCCCCTTCCTCGACTTGGCGTTGGGCTGCTTTGATAGCTAGGTCACTGACTATAGGAGTTATAGGTGATGGTTCAGGACCACCAAATCCAAATTTACTCAGTTCCCTTTGAACGTATTCTTCAGCCATTGTATATCCTTATGATTTAATTTAGCTGTTGTTATTTTGCTCGATACCCTAACAAATAATTCTGTAGCTTTCCAAAGAAAGTCATATCTCTTTGAACAGCTTTCAAAGCATCAGGATTAATCTTTTGGACATTACTAATCCTCCTTATGCCTGCTATGTTAGCTACAGTATTGCTTTGGACATTCACTTGGTCTTTTTGATTTCCACCTAAGAGCTTAAAGGTTTTACCACCATCGTGCTCCACAAAGAAACCTGCGTGCCATTGTGTCTTTCCATTTTGTAGTCGAGTTTTCATAACAACAAGATCACCTGGCTGTGCCTTATCTATAGTTATACCTTTACCAAGTTTAAGATATGAACTAGCTCTAAGAGCATCATATCTCTGAGGAGAAGCAAGACCTAAACTACTTAGAACATGTCCAGCAAAAGCAGCACACCATGCGTTACTATCTAACTGCATATCGCTAGGATTTTTAACTCGGCCTTTAACAGCCCTGTTCATAAAGCCAGCAATAGTTTTCTGGTGGTCTGGGTCTTTCTCACTTAGTCCTAAGTATCTATTGTTAAGCACAAACTCTAGTGGATTTGTAGCTGCGCTTTGAACAGCTTCATTAGCTTTACCTTGTAGTTCTGCTGACTCAGCGTCACTACCAAATAGAACTTTACCAATAGCAGTTCCTATACTACGAATCCAACTACTAGATCCTTGATCTGTAACAACAGTCTCAGACAAGGCTTCCTTGTTTAGCTCAATATTTCTTTGTATTCTCTCAGCTTGTCTAACTTCAGCATTAGCTAGTTTTCTTTGAGGTACAGATAGAGGAGCAGGGCCGCCTAATTCTTCTGGTCTTACAGGAGGATAGGGTATACCATTATCTCCTATAGCCCTCTGCATAGTGGCTACAAAAGCATCATTACTAGGAACCACAGAGGCAAGACTGTAGAAAGTATCAACAGCTTCGTCTGGTGTTATATAACCCTCTTCTACTTTTTTGTAGTAATTTCGTAGTGTCTGATCTTTTAGTCCCTGAATAGTGTTCTTATTATAATCCCATATATTTATAGTATTTACAATAATACTTTGTGTGGTTGCTTCTGGTTCTCCTGCTGTTTTAGCCATAACATAATACTGATTTGGGTTTCCTGTCTCTCTAAGAAAAAGATCAAAACCAGCCTGTACGCCTCCAACCCGATATGTAGCGGAACTAATCGGTGTGCTTTCTGTGCTTAGCTGCTTATTAATATAAGAGCTAATAACAGGATCATTCTGAATCTCGACTAGACCTTGCTCAATTTGTTCAATATTAACAGGATTATTAAGAGCATTGCTTTCAATACGAACAGCAGAAACTGTGCCATCTGTATTTCTAATATACTGATAGTCGTCTCCAACTAGAGACATTGCCATTATCTTTGCCTCGTCAGGCGTAGTCGCCCCTCCAGTCTGTAAGATAGCCTCTGCAACTCTTTTAATTTCAGGGGCCATAATATAAAGATTATTTGCCTCTGCTGCCTTAGACGCCCATACTAAATTTATAATAGCTGGGTTATCTAAGAAACTTCTAATTTCCTGGTCTTCCAATTTAATGGTGCGGCCTTCATATAGTGGACCCTGTACAAGACCAGCAGCTTGTTTAAAATCTTTTCCAACTTTAACTAATGCTTGAAGATGTTTAAATCTTGTTGCGTCTTCTTTATTTAAAACTATTGATGATATTTTCCCCTGTGTGTGAGCATCTGCGTCTGTTAAAGTCTTATACATTGCTTCAAGAGCTTCAACTCTTCCTGGGTATTCTAAATCACCTTGTGAAAGATATTGTGAAGCATTGCCTACAGTCTGAGTAGCTTCAGGGGGAACAAGATTATTAAGCGAATAAAAAGCAAGCCTCGCTCCCGTCATTTCAGATATACGCGACCGTTTAGTCTCATCATCTATGTTGGGATTATTTGCAATATTCTTGCTTAACTCCATAAACCTAGCATCAACAGAGGGAGCTACTTCATTAGCATCTATTGTAACAACTTCATCGTTAGCTAATCGTATTTCTCGTTTTGTTGGTATATTTCCCCATGTTCTTGTCTCAAAATTATTATTCACAGAAGTCGTAATCACTTCCTGTTTTAGAGCTTTTGTGATACGAGCTTTATTTTGTCTAGCTTGTGTTTGAATAGCTGTTTCAATTTTAGCGCGTTGCTCTGTGCGTTTGCCTACAAGCCACTGAGGAGGCTGTCCCTTAGGACTAGACAGAGGAGATTTTAACCAGTCAACTAAAGCATTATCAGCATTATATGAAGATATTTCTTCAGCATGTTTCCACAGAGCGTCTAGGGTCTCTGCATGATTTCCACCATTTGCGTTTACATGCCTAAGATATTTTTGATTTATGACCTCCGCCCGATCTGCTCTGGGAAGATCTTTAGTTGTCTCTAAAATAATATTAACTGCTTCTTTGAGACCGTTTACTCTCTCCGCCTTTTTTACAGCCTCTCTACCAGGTAGATAAACATTAGCGAGAAATTGATTATTATGTTTCTGCATCTCGTTCTTAAAGGTTTGAACGAGTAATTCGTCTACGCCTTCACGTTCTAATGCTTCAACATTTTCATCAACATATGTTTGACGTATAGCTAGAATTTTTTCAGCAGCCGTACCGTCTACATCATCTCTAAAACTGAGATATTCTTTTTCGTTTTTTAACCAATCTTTATGTAGGTTAAATCCAACCTGAATCTTATATGTATCTAAATCATTGAGTTGGTTCTGAAACCTACCATCTTCAATTTTCTTTTCACGCTCTAGAATTTTTTGTAGTTTTTGCTTACTAGCTACTTCAACAACAGGAGCAATAGCAGATATAAAATCACTTAAAGCTCCAGGCTCAGACCGCACCTGCTCTGGTCTTACATATGTTTCTACTGGACTAGCAGTAGGGGTCACACTGGACAATGAAGGAACATCAAGCTCCCTTACTTGCACTCTACGTTCTGCCATGTCTTCCTCTTATGTTCCACCAAAGAAACCAGGATCGCCACCACCCATAGGTACAACTGAAGGTAGTGTCTGTTCAGTTAGTTGGCTTCCTTTACCACCATATGCTAGTGCTGCAGTTCCTACTGCAAACCCTACTTTAGCTAAAAGACCAAGCGGATTAGGTTTTCTACCACGTTCAAGTGAATTAATCCGATTTAGTGCTTCTGCGTCCACCCCTTGTTTTTCAAAGTTTATTTGTTGTAAGGTGTTTTTTAGTGCCTGATTAAAAATAGTATCGCCGCGAAGTCTACGGGCTTCTGTCTCTGCCAATAAGCCGTCTATAGTCTGTCCTTCTAAACCTGACTCTCCCGCAGCTACAACTTTTGATTCTATAGTTTGAAGAGCTTTGATAGTGTTCTCTAATTTAGAACCAGATATTCTCTCTGCTTCTTGAATAGCTCTTGTATTAAGGGCCTGTATCTTCAAGTCACGGGCAGTGATAGCCGATAATCTGTTTGCCTGATACCGTCGCTCAGTGTCTACCGCTTTATTCGCATCATCGATAAAGCCAAATATCTCTTTTCCAACGGCCATAGCGGCCATAGCAGTTACTGGTTCAACCATTGCCAATCCTCACAAATTCTAAAAATGGTTTGTTTCCTACGCCCCATCTTTTATGTTCCTTTATAAATGTGAAGCCGACAAATTGTAACCATTTAATAGCTACCTTATAGTCTGCATCAACAGCATTAAATAATATGGGGTACTTCTTATTAGTTTCTTCTACCCATTTGCGTGATCCACGTAGAAAGGGTATCCAGACTTTATGTATAGCAGGAGTAGTTAGTAGCCAGGGAGCAGCCGTCATGTCACCATAAGGCGCTACACCATAGATACCTGCAATCTCTCCAGTATCCTCTACAAGAAAAGTCCAACATTCCTCAGATGTATCAAATCCAAACTGTAGGGCTTCACGAATATTCCCATGTGAGGCTAACACTTCTTCAGTATCTTCTTCTCTTAGGTTATGCTCTAAGTAGTCTATATCTGATTGTGTGCTTGCTCTCACATGGACCTTCATTACATTCTCCTAGAACGCAAGACATAGAAACCTTCCCACTCTGCCGATTGGAACTGGCAAGGAAGATGACTGTCACTTTCTATTCTAACTTTCGTTTCGCCTGAATGGCCTACTACACCAAAGCGATAAGTACCACTATCAATAGCTGCCTTGTTTAACACGTTAGCAGCACCTCCAACAATTCTACCAGTAAAGTAGCGATTATACGGTGTTCTCTTTAGTGGTTCTATAACTACCTTAAAGTAACCAGTCTTGCTATATACTACAGCATAGTTACGTAGGTGTAATACACTCGTTGTAACTGGGCTGTTGTTTAATCTAATCACTGGTTCAGAAAACTCATACTTAAATGTAAACGGTATGCCTGCATATACTACTTCACTAGCTGCAAGTTTACCTGCAACACTAGAAAGAGGTATTATTTTTCCATACTTATCAACATAGATTGTACTAGCATCTGTATAAGGAACTGTAGTTAAACCAGAAGTTTCTAGCCTAACTCGTCTATCCATATGTATAGAGAAAGCACCATCAGTATAATTAGTAGCATCATCTACAGATAAATTGATACGTTCTAAGAATAGGTTTGTTCCTCGTTTAATGAGTAGATAAATATCTGCAAGGTTAAACGAACATCCTATTACATCACCATTAAATACCCACCGTGACCATGCAGCCTGTAGTTTCTCTCTACCCTGCCAATAGTACCGATATACATAGAGGGCTGTAGGATCATTGTCAGTCTGTAGTAAAATCATATCCTCGTTAGACGAGGCTTGGATATTAATAATCTCACCGTTCAAATACTGTGGAATGTGTGCAGATATTTCACTAGCATCATTCGTATCTGTATCGGTATCTACAAAGTATTCCCACATACCAGACCAAGCACCACGCTTGGAGGCAAAGTACACGAACTTACCAGCCTGTGCTGGCTTGGCTCGTAGTGACGCCTCAAACTCTGTGGTGTTTGCTACGTTAATAGTCTCTGGAGTTAGTACTGGATCAGCCGTTACCTTAAACTGTGTAAGGTCAGAGAAGAGCAAGAGGCTTTCACTGAACGGCACAGCATGTTTAAGTATGCTAACCTTGTTAGAGGACACTGAGACATCAATAGGATCACTATCAACAATAGCCAGTGTAGATTTTCTAAAGAAGTCAAACTCAAGAAACTCACCAGCACGAGCAAAGATTACATTCTCGTCAGCTAGTAGTCCTAGTCTATTTCTATGAAAGAATATATCTGATAAAGTGTAATCTACAAAAGAAGGGAATGGATTAGTATCATCATCTCCTACTTTGCGTTCTGTATATGTAACTGGATCAAATGTAAAATTACCACTAGGTAGCTTGGCTAACTTGTGTGGCATAGTTGTATTATTTAACTGTGTTAAAGACCCTGGTTCGTTTGTTTCTTTCCAAACGCCATCATTAAAT
>Ga0222715_10002620_pt1 | contig 16325 bp, 19 predicted proteins | sample C33_9DmetaG_FD_165056 | JGI IMG/M metagenome (GOLD analysis project Ga0222715, IMG submission 165056) | Estuarine water microbial communities from San Francisco Bay, California, United States - C33_9D | ecosystem: Environmental > Aquatic > Marine > Unclassified | place: USA: California... | reverse complement strand
CCGTGACCTTTCTTTTTACTTCTATGTGTCCAAAGGCTATGAATAAATGTTGCAGGGTGTCTTATGAAACCAAAAACTTGTTTATCTGTATCTGGCGTTGCGTGACTTTCGTAAATGTCATCACCTAATACTTTACAATTACTAACATACTTTTTTAGCATTTGTTTTACTGTTCTTCCACCACATTTAGGAACATGGATAAACATTGAGTTTTTAAGTTCTATCGCCATCTAATAATCTTTTATGTACTATTCCCTCGTTGATTTCTTTTAATGTCCATTGTGTATAAGCACAATCATTTAACCATTGTGTTCTATCAAAGTCGCAGTTTAAACTAACATTATTTAGAACATCTAAAGTATGATAAGATACTGGCCAAGAAAAACTAGAGCTATCTAAATTGATAACTGGTATTCCCTCACACACAGCTTCTGTCGCAGCATTACTAGAAAATGTGACACAAGCCCAAGCCTTACTAAAGTCATCATATAAACTTTGACCACCATTTGATTTATTCCAACCAGCATAGTTATTACTAATCTCTACATTTTCTTCCACAAGTTTTTCTTTATTAAATCTATCTAAAAATCTAGGGTGTAATCTAACTCTAATCTTTTTATCTGTTATGTTTTTAATTTGTTTAATTGTTTTAATAATCCAATCATCATACTTCTCACCTCTTTCAATCAAAGGATTTAAACTTGTATCTATTGGATTTTGTAATAACAATAATATGTATTGTGAATTATCATAGTCATTATTTTTCCATGGTTTAACTTGTATGTCTTGTTCTTTTTGTATTCTTTCCCATCTATCACTAGGACTATTATAATTAAAAAATCTACCCTGGTTATATGTAAAGTGGTCTAATCCTACTTTATAATAATATGTTTCAGGTTTATCAAAATCTGTATTCTTTCTAAACACAGCTTGTTCAATTACTATTCTAGGTTTACCTGTACTCTCTATAAAATTATGCTGGTCTGTCATTTTGTTTTTAATCAAACCTAATACATTCGTTTGTATAAAAGCATCAACATTATTCATGTCCATTCTTTTAGCCTCATCAAAGGATACTAATTTAAAATCTTTGTGAGTAGGAAACACCCAACCCATTTCTGTTCTAAAACTACCTTCTATACCTATTATCATACTTCTATCCAATCTCTTTCCTGGAAAAACTTTTCATATGGTGCCATTGAAAAACTAAAACTATATCTCTTATCATCAAAAGGTAAAACTTTGTGATTACACTTTGCTGGTACAAAAACACAATCGCCATTTTGTAATAATGTATCAATTACTAACTCGTCATTTTTATCCCATACAGATATTTCTAATTTACCCTCTTGTGCCACAATCAAATTATGTTGTTCATCATTATGTTTACCAAAACCAGTTTTGTCTAAAGGTTTTAATGAGATAAAAATATGACAATCTGTTGGCCATTTAGTTATATCTTCAATATTTTTACAGATAGCATTAATGTCTTTATTAATACGAGAACAATCTTTTAGAAAGATTACACCTTCTTTTAATTCATCTTTTACATAAGTCGCTGGCCAAGTATCATAATTAGTTAACCAACCACCTGCTTTCCATTTTTTCTCACCTTTACTAAATGTTTTAAAACGCTTAGGATATAATGCTGGTCTAAAGTTTATGTGTTCTTCTAAACTTTTCCAACTATAAAGATTGGGTAAAAACTTTCTTTCTAAAAATGGTTCATTATCTAACATTTTTTCAATCATTAAAATCCTTCAGCAAACATTACTTTCGCATTTGGAAATCTACTCTCAACAATAGTCTTTGCCTCTGATGCTGTTCTACCTTCTTCAGCAACTTTCATAGGTGCTTTGTTTTTTAATGTGACCCAAAAGTAATACTTCTTCATTTCAAAAATACCATACCAGCTCTTTTAAAAAAGTTCTTTCTCATTTGAGATAAACCTTTAAACTCATTTGTAAGTTGTTCATTATATCTTAAACCATAGTTCTTAAATATATCTATCCAATAACTTTCTTCTCTACAATTAACATGATGATGACCTGGCCAACCTGGAGGTGCCGCAGTCACAACAGCCATACTACCCTTTTCAAATAGTGGCATATAGTTTGGTACATACTTTTCTTCTACATGCTCTAAAAATTCTGTACACCATACTAAATCAAAAGTCTTATCTAGTGTTGCTTCTCCTAGTGTGAAGTCATGTACTAATGAGTAATCAGTATTCTCTATAACAGTCTTATCACCATCTACACCATACCAATCTATACCCATATCATTGGCAACTTCTCTCATACCACCTGGTCCACAACCTATGTCTAACATAGATGTTGTTTTAAATCTTTCTTTAATGTATTTTAATAATGGTCCATCTGTATTTGTTCTATTAAGATGTCCACCTAGATGTTCTGGTACTGTCATTTATAAAACTTTACTGCCAAGTGTTTATCTTTTGGTCCATCTGGCATAACCTTGTTTATATTTTTAAATTTATGTTGTTGTACTAACTCTGATAGTTTTTGAAAGTCATAACCTGATTTATGTAAATCCCAAGCACTCTCATCACCTTCTCTTTGCCAACCCCAAAATCCAGCACGACAATGGTCTTTTTGTTTCTCATCTAACTTATCCCAATTATTCCACTGCCATAGATGTAAATTCATATTAGGTACTAACATAGTTATCTCTGCGCCTTGTTTACATATATTATACCATGCGTTCAATGTTCTTTGTGCTTGTGCGTGAGTTAAGTGCTCAAAGAAATGGCGTGAATAAATCTTTTCTACTGTATTTGGCTCTATATGTTTTTCTACTTCCCAAGCATTACATACAATATCATCTTCTCTAATCTTTCGTACATCAACTTGTCTATAATCTTTTTTACGAGGGTTTTCACCACCACCAAATTCTATTTCCATTTTTTTGGGTCCCTATTTAAATAACTTAATACATTACCATTGTACACATCACCCTCTTGGAATTGATTGTTTGCTAGATTACATAACCATTCGTATCTATTATCAGGATATAATGGCGTATCTATTTTAGTTAAGTCTTGTAAAGATAATGATACAGCAACAGAGTGTTTTGGTAAATATGTAAATGACGGAACACCGTGCATTAGAAATTTGATTACAGCATTTGATTGAAAAGATACAACAGCCCAAGCGTCTTGTGCATCTACTTCTATTGGTCTTGGATTATACTCACCATTAGGTTTCTTATATCTAATAACTATTTCTCTATCTGTATTTGCTTTAACTTGATCTACCATATCTTTTAAAACATCAGCGTGTGTCAAACCTAAAAACTCACACATATGAAAAGATGGTGGTATGATATAAACTTTCTTACCATTTGTTTTCCATGGGTGTAATGTAAAGTCTTCTAAGCCTTGTCTTTTTAATTTAAACAATCCTGTTTCTCTCACATCATCTATAACTTCTTTATTAAAAGAGTTCTTACAAACTCTAATATAAGGATTGTTTATTAACTCTCTACTTGATTGTTTGATAGCATGTATCTTATGATAAAAGTATGCTTGATCAAAGAAGTAAAAATCTATCTTCTCTTTTATTGCTTTTTGATATATCTTCTTTGTACTTCTTAAAAAACCCCAAAAGGCATATGCACTTGTATGTAATTGTGGATTACCAAATTCTTCTAACGCTTGCCATCTATGGTCTACATCTTTAGGTAATGGATTTTTGTGTACAATATTCATATCATTATATTGTTCTTGTACATGCTTTTTCATATATGTTTGATATACTGTTCCATCTACCTTATTGACAAAGCCGTGTACTACTCTGTCATTAAAACTCTTACCAGTTTCAAATCCAATTATCATCTTTTTATATTATGCTTTTTAAATTTTCCCCAAAATGTTCCATCTTCTATTTCTTGTAGTGTCCAATGTGAATTAATATATTCATGTAAAAATTCTAATCTATTTACTTCTTTAGGGTTTTCTATATCTTCTAACTTACCTGAGCCCCAATGACCAGCGAAACAACCTTCATGTGTAGAGAACATAGGTATGCCTTCCATTAAAGCTACAGCACCTGATGTAGAAGTATAACATACTACTGCCCAAGCATTTTTCATATCATCTAACAAATCAGTTTTACCTAGAGCTGTGTGAGTTATGTCTTTATGATTTTTTAATATTAAATCTAAATTCTTTTTATCTTCTTGTAGTTCTGGTGTTTCTTTAGCGTGATTATGTGATCTAATCACTATTGGTCTTTGTGTGTGTTTTCTTAATTCTTCAACTGTCTCTCTAGCCCATTCATAACAACCTTTACCAAAAGATGAAAAACCACCAAAGCCTCTATTCAAACAAAGTAATATATGATTACCGTCTTTTCTCATAGGTTTTAATTCTAATCCCATTTCTTTCATTACTTTTGGTTTTCTATCAAAAGTTAATGGATCACACATCATATATTCTGCGTGCTGTGGGTGTATGTGTCTATATGGTAATCTAAAATATCTTGTCATCTTTTCATAGTGTTTTAAAACATTACTATCAAAAAAGAATATCTGTTTATTAGTTTTCATTTCAAAAACTTTTTGTCTTAATCTATGAGCTGGCGAATTAATACCATCTGATTTAAAAGCAAATATAACTTCGTAATCAGCTGGAGGTACTTCTGTATGATCTTCCATACAATAGTTAACTTTAACACCATGTTTCTCAGCACCTTTACCAAAAGATTCTAGCATATCTCTTTTCTCACCACCTGATGTTGTCTTTAACCATACATTTAAAGTTCTTTGTCTATCTCGGTATTGTTCTATCTTATGTTTTCTTTTCTCAATAAGTTCGTGTATACCTTCTTCGTCTTGTATGTAAATTCTGCCTGCCATTATTCTATATCTACCTTTTTCATATTGTTATATTCTTCGTACCAATCTTCAGCATAATCACAATCTTTATAGTGTTTGAAATATGGGCCACCTTTTGTATAGTGTAAGTTTTTTACATCAGGTTTTTTATCATACTCACCTACTAGCCAATTCCATTCTAGTGGTATCTCACCAATTAAGTTATCATCATCAATCCATTTGAATTGGTGTAATTGTGAGCCTGTTGATGTATTTACAAAGTCGCTGGTTAGTGTTGTACACTTTCTACAATTCATCAACATAAAACTAGACCAATTCTTTCTAGGATATATTGTTTGTTCTTGTCCTAAAAACTTTGTCTTTTCTTTTGGTACATAATCGTGTTTGGCTACTTGTACAGCATACCTGTCATCTCTCAATGCCCATAGTTCTGATATGTCAGCTTTCATTAACATATCACAATCCATAAACAATGCCCAACCTGAATAGTCCATAAGTTTAGGTACAATAAATCTACTGAAAGAAAACTCTGTTGATTCTATCTTACTTCGTTCTCTACTAAATTCGTATTTGATGTTAGGTTGATAGAGTGGAGTTATCCTTATTGGTCTTGTTGCATTCCTTAATATACTTTGTGATAGAACATGGTATGCAATCTTTTCGTTTCTATCGTATCCTATAAAAATATTAATCATTTGTTTGTTTCACCCATTCTGGACTATTATCCTTGTATTTTCTTTTACCCTTTTTGTGATCTATGTAAGGGTTAATTTCTTTATCTCTTGCTATAATATGACCACCATGGCCATCAGCTTTGTTTCTTTCTTTTGGTTTAATCATGTTTCTAGTATTGTCTAAAGCATGACAATCAGTTTTATTTACCATGTTCCAAATTTTGTCTTCTGTATAATGACTTAAATATAAATCAAAGAATTGTTTACTATCTTCGTCTTTACAATTAAATCCTATAACACCACATTCAGTATAATGATCTCTACCATAAAAAGTAATAAACTTATCATCTGGTATAAAAGTATCCATAAAATTATTTGGTATCTCTTTCATAAAGATATTATCTGCGTCTAACCACATAAACTTTTTACCTAGTTTACTTGCATGGTATTGTGCGAATACTTTATGTGAAAATCTTACTGCGTTTTGTAAGAAGTCACTGTCATCATTCCATACTTTGTCTTTGTGTCTTTCTTTAAACGCAACTAGTTCTGGCATCTCTTTTAGTATATTTACATAAGTTATACCAGCGTAATTAGGATATTGATAATCTTCTTCTACATAACAAATCATTTTGATTGTTTGTTTTGTTTCAGCATATGTTTGTAAAAACTTATATGCGTAATCATCATACAATCTTTTGTTAAATGTAGTGATGAAGAATTTATCTTCGTCTGTCCAGATTAACTTTTCCATCTTCTCAAATCTTCTGTAATCATATCTTTTACCATACTCTCTAATGTATGTTTAGGTTTCCATAGTAGTTTATGTCTAGCTCTTGTACTATCACCAACAAGTAAATCTACTTCTGCTGGTCTAAAAAATTTAGGATTAGTTTTGATTATATGTTTACGAGTTGCCATATCTATTACTTCGTGTCCATTAAATTCATAAGCTAAATTCAATTCATCTAAACATCTTACTATAAAATCTTTTATTTGAATTGTCTTGCCTGTTGATATAACAAAATCTTCTGGCTCGTCTTGTTGTAGCATTAACCACATCGCTTCAACATAATCTTCAGCGTGACCCCAATCTCTATATGATTCTATATTACCAAGTTCTAATACTTTACCTGTTTGTGTATATTCTACTAAACCTTTTGTAATTTTTCTAGTGACAAATTCTTCACCTCTCATTGGACTTTCGTGGTTAAATAAAATACCACTACAAGCAAAGAGACCATAACTCTCTCTATAATTTTGTGTTAAGTAATGTGAATATGCTTTAGCAACTCCGTATGGACTACGAGGGTGAAATCTTGTTGTTTCTGTTTGTGGAGTTTCTTGTACCTTACCAAACATCTCTGATGTTGAAGCTTGATAGAATTTTATTTTAGGAAACTTATTTCTTATTACTTCTAATATGTTTAGTACACCTAGAGAGTTTGTTATAGTAGTGACTTGTGGTTGTTCAAATGATAAACCTACAAATGATTGTGCTGCCAGATTATAAAATTCATCTGGTTGTACTTTTTCAATAACTTTCTCTATATTATATGGCTCGCCTAAATCTATGTCAACAAACTCTATCTTGTCTGTTATACCTAGTTCATCTAAACGCCAATATCTCTTACCTGTATTACGCCTCTGAGCGCCGTATACCTTGTATCCTTTATCAAGTAGTAGTTTCGCTAGATAACCACCATCTTGTCCTGTCACACCTGTTATAATCGCTTTCTTCATTTAATCCTTGTCATATCACCTAGTTTATCTAAACTACTTATATCAGTTTCAAAAACACAATCAACTAAATCATATCCATATACTCTAGCATATAATAGTCTTTTGTTTCCAAACTTAATTAAATTTTGATTTACTATCAATGGCCATACCATACCATCTTTCTCAATTCTTTCTACAAGTTTTTCATAACCTAATGCGTCTATTACACTATGTCCATATGCTAAATCATTTACATTGACTGATTGTGTAGTATAACCTTTAATTGTTTTATTTGCTTTCAGAATTTTCATAACCAACTTTTGCTATATAATAACTATCAACAATATCTGTCACAGGATTATTTAATTTACCCATATCAAACATTTTTAGTAAATCTTGTTTTGTATGTTCTTTAAAAGTATCATACATTAATTGTTTATCTGCGTTCCCTTTACCTGACGCATACTTCTTAACAACACTTGGCACAACTGTATCATACAATATAGTGGGTGACATCTGTAATCTATATTTAAGTATACCGCAGTTCTCAGCAATTTGAAATACAGCTTGACCTTTTGAGCCAAACGAATAACCTTCAATAAAAACTTTTGCTGTATTTTTTTTATATTTGTGAATAATACCCAGAGCCCAAGTGGAAATGTTTGTAAATCTTTCAATGGAAGTTTTGTAATCTTTAATTTCATAACCAAATATATTTTTACCAAATTTACCAATGTGTTTCTTCTTACTTGTCAAAAAGTGAAAAGTACACTTATTAAAATCAAAGTCTTTATCTACTACACAAATAGCAGGACTATTTAAACTATAATCAATTCCAATTATCGTCTTCGGATTCGTTTGTCCAGATTGCGTCTTCTCCATCGTCATTTGGCACTTCCTCTACTTCATGTCCACAAAATGGACAAGTCAATGGCTCAAGGTCTTGTACCTCAATGTCCCATTGTATAGAGTATTTAGTTTCGCAGCTAGAACAGGTCTTTTGTATTGTTTCAATCATTATAATTTAAATTTCTTAAACTGGTCTTTTTTTACATCTTGGTTGATACCACCAATAACATATGATTCAATCTCTGTTTCTTGTGGTGCATTTTGTGAGCTTCTACTATTTAACCAATGGTCTGTCCATGGTAATGGATTAGTCTTTTGGTCATAAGTAGGTTTTAAACCAATTGCTTTCATTCTTCTATTAGCTGTGTATTCTACGAATTGATGTAATAACTTTTCTGATAGTCCTATCATAGAACCTTGAGAAAATAGATAAGTTGCCCATCTTTTTTCTTCATTAACAGCGTCATCATACATTGTATAAACTTCTTTTTCAGTATCTTTAATTACTTTGTCCATTACTTTATCTTTTTCAATATCTCTATAATTGTTTATAATTCTTTGAGATACCGCCAAGTGTTGACTTTCATCTCTGGCAATGAAAGATATAATCTTTGCTGAACCTTCTAATAGTTTTAATTCACCAAAAGCAAAACTACAAGCAAATGATACATAAAATCTTAAACCCTCTAATATATTTACAGTCACTAAAGCTTTCCATAACTTTTTCTTTAATTCATACTCGTCAACTTTAGTTCTATCTAAATGCCATCTGTGACCTATCGCAATTAAATCATCATAATTTTTTGTGACTGATTGTGCTCTCTTTTCTATCTTCTCGTCTTTGAGAATAGTATCAAATACATCACTTGGATTAGAATATAAGTTCTTAATGATGTATGTATAAGACCTACTATGGATTGTTTCCATAAAGTCCCAAGTCACTATACAACCCTCTAATTCTGGTAATGATACAAATGGTAAGAATGCCAAACATGGACCACGACCTTGTACACTATCTAACATAGTTTGATATTTTAAATTAGATGTAAAGATTGATTTCTGTTCTGGTCTTAATTCTTGGTAATCGTTTCTATCTTTTTGTAAAGACACTTCTTCAGGTCTCCAAAAGAAACCAAGTTGTTGTTGAGTTAGTTTATCAAAGATAGGATACTTCATTGAATCATATCTTTGTACAGCCAAGTCCTCTCCAAAGAACATTGGTTGCTTTAAAAAACTGACATCTTTACTTTTGTTGAATACTAATCTAGCCATAGCGTTTTATTTATATTTCCTTAGATTGTACAAGAATCACAGTTCTCTGGATCCTCATCTTCGTTGCCCGGTCCTTCTGGTACATTATCTGTGAAACCTATTGGGTGTGCAGGCTCGTCAATATCTTTTTTACTATCATATGTATTTTGATAATAAGATGTTTTCCAACCTAATCTATATGTCGTTAATAAATCTTGTGCCATTTGTGATAATGGTACTTGGTTGTCTTCAAAGTGTTCAGGATTGTATGACCAATTACCACTTATGGCTTGATCAAAATACTTCTGCATAACTGATACTATATTGATATAACCCTCATTAGATTTCATATCCCATAACAGAGTGTAATTATTTTTTAGTTTCTTATAATCTGGTACCACTTGTTTCAATGGACCTTTTTTACTTTTCTTAACACTTAAATAATCTCTAGGTGGCTCAATGCCGTTAGTAGCATTTGATACCACACTAGAGGATTCAGATGGCATTTGGGCAGAGAGTGTGCTATGTCTTAACCCAGTTGCCTTGATTTCTTTCCGTAGCCATTCCCAATCATAAGTTAGATTTCTGGTCACAACCTCATCAACTTCTTTCTTGTATGTGTCTATTGGTAAGATACCTTCTGAATATTTTGTTCTATCAAAGTATTCACACTTGCCTTTTTCTTTAGCCAAAGTATTACTTGCCTTTAATAGATAATATTGAAATGCTTCTGTTAGTTTATCAACTTGTCGCCAACCCATCTTTTGTTCATATGAATAACCTTTTTTCGCAAGATAGTGAGCAAGACCTATATAACCTATACCTAAACTTCTTCTTGCCTTTGTTGATATTTCCGCAGCTCTTACTGGATACTTTTGATGATCTATTATTTCATCTAGTCCTCTTACGGCAAGTTCGCATAGTTCTTCTAGTTCATCTCTTTTATCCACTGTACCTACATTGATAGCAGATAGAATACATAAAGCAATCTCGCCTTCTCCGTCAATGTGTTGAATAGGATCTGTTGGTAAAGTTATCTCTTGGCATAAATTTGACATTCTAATTATATCTTTAAATGATGAGTGAGTATTACAGTGATCTATATTCATAATATAAATTCTACCTGTTTCTGCTCTTTCTTTTAGTATATCAAAAAATAATTGTTGTGCACCTATTTTCTTTTTCTTAATACTTAATTTTCTTTCAGCTTTTAAATACAACTCGTCAAACTCTGGTGTACCCCAAGCTTCATATAGCTCTGGTACTTCATGTGGTGAGAATAAAGTTATTTCTTCTTCATTAATAAATCTTTCATAAAATAGTTTTGATAATTGTATTGAGTAATCTAATTTTCTAACTCTATTATCTTCACTACCTTTATTATTCTTTAATACAATAATGTCTTCTATCTCTTGGTGCCAAATAGGGAAGTGAACAGTAGCCGAACCGCCCCTAACTCCATTTTGAGTGCAGCACTTAACTGTTGCCTCAAATTTTTTAAGGAAGGGAATAACGCCTGTGTGCTGTACTTCACCCCCTCGTATCCTCGCATTGATGCCTCGTATTCTCCCAGCGTTAATACCAATCCCAGCACGCTGCGCAACATAACGTCCGATAGCCATATCACTAGAAAAAATGCTAGGTAAAGTGTCATCAGTATCAACCAGAACACAACTTGCATACTGTTTGAGAGGAGTTCTAACACCCGCCATAACTGGCGTAGGAATATTGATTTTGAATTGTGAAATTGCGTCATAATATTTTTTAACATAGGTCATTCTCTTTTCTTTAGGATAGTTCATAAAGACAGATGCGGCGATCATCATATACATAAATTGTGGTGTTTCAAATATCTCACCATTACTTCTGTCTTGTACTAGATACTTGTCAATTACTTGTCGTAAACCAGCATATGTAAAAGTATAATCTCTTTCATGGTTTAACCAATTTTCCATTCTATCAAAATCTTTCTTTTGATATTTTTCCATTAGTTCACCATCATATAAATTTTTATCAACAGCTTTCTTTACATGGTCAAACAAATGTGGGTGATCCCAAAGTCTTCCAATAACTTGTTTTCTCAGTCCGTAAAGTAATAGTCTTGCCGCAACATATTGATAATTTGGATTATCTAAATCAATTAAGTCTGCTGCTGATTTAATAAGAATTGCTTGAATATCATTTGTAGTTATACCATCATAAAATTGTAGACCACTTGACATCTCAACCTGAGATGATGAAACGCCAGAGATACCTTCAACTGCATACTCTACCATCTCGTGGATTTTTTCAATGTTCAATGGCTCTTTGCCTCGTTCACCTCTTTTAAGTACATTGATATTTGCTTCGCCCATTGATACTCCTATATCTTTTTATATTCGTTTAATTTAGTTAATGCGGATAGTTTTGAAAATGTGTTATTATGTATAATATCAGATAACTCTGTCTTTGTCAACCCTGCCATAATCATATCGTTAATGTCTTTATGTCGCATATCTTCTGGCCACACGACCAAGTTGTAATCTTTCTCAACCACATCATACATACGCTTTATAATTTCTTTGTTTCTTGGTTCGTTGTCAAATATATATGTGACTTCTTCGTTCTTAATTTTATTTTTTAATACTAAATCTGCGCCAGCAGCAGCCAGACAATTATCAACAAATAAGCTATCAATCGGACCTTCAACGATATAAACCTGTCGCTGAAAATTGACTCTTTCCAAGCCGTAAACCTTTTGTTTGTTTTCATCTAATTTTACCGTTAGATACTTTGGTTGTTCTTTTCCAAAAGCACGACCTTGAAAAGCAAATACTTTTCCAGTCGTATCATAAAAAGGTATAATTAATCTAGGATGGTCTTGTTTAGTATTGTAAGTTTTAGGTTTAACTTTATTTACTAACTCACCAAACTTATCACAGAAATATAACTTATCAAAAAATTCAACAGGTATCTTTCTATTGACACAATATTTTTTTGCTGGGTGTTCATCATTTAGTTTCGTAATACTTTTCAAATCAGTTATGATATTAGTTTCTTCAAACACAGGTTTGAAATCAAACATAGTTGGCTTCGGTGTCGCTGGAGCCGACTTCTTATATCTTTCTAATAGATATTCAGAATACATTTTTGGATCAATTGACTTGATAAAATTTGCCAAGTTTTGACCCTGGCCACAATTGTGGCACTTAAAGAACATATCATTTTTTACACGATACAAATATGCTCTACTTTTTAATTTTGATTTTTTCGAATCACCACAATGTGGACAACGAAAATTAAACAAGTAGTCATTCTTTTGTTTGAATTGACTTAGCCTGCTTTTTAGATTAGATATAAATTTTAGATCAATATAACTAGACATAACACAAATACTAATATACCATACTTATGTATAAAAGTCAACCCTAATTTGAGGCCATCATATGTACAATTGGCATAAAGTTCTTTGATAAAATCCACCCTATAACAATCGCCCCACCTATGATAATCCACCTGTATTTTTCTAAAACACCAACTCTAGCGCCTATATCGTTCTTTAATGACTTAATTTCAATGAGTAATCTCTTTTCACTTAACTCTACATCTTTCTTCAATTCTCTATAAACATCAGATATTTCTTCTGCTCTATCTTTTAACTTATCAAATATTACTTCGTCTATCTTTTCTTGCCTTTGGATTTTTTCTTCGTGTACAGCTAACATACTTTTGATAGATGAAGATACATCTGTCAACTTATCAATAGCCGTATCTATTCTGCCATTAATAGTATTGATGTTTTTTAAATCATTTTTTAGTGATTCTATATCTACTTTTAGTTCTGTGTTATCTGCCATAGTGTTCTCGTTTTGTTCTTATAATATAATCTACCATTAAGGCGTTTTAAATAGTCGTAAGTCCCATAGGGAATTGTGCGTTGAAAGCACCATCGTATAAATTGACTACACTATTATTTATTTTTTTATGAAATTGTATTTGACTATGCTACCCAACCATATCGTCTGAGAGTATTTAGTCTTTCTAACTTCCACAACCTTATAAATGTCCTTTTTCGTCTTCGTAATTTTTGTTTTTTAATCTTGATCCAGTGTAAATTGAGTAAATATATTTTTCTTTTTTTATCATTTCTTATTATCCTTTTTGCTGTTAGTTTTAACTTTCTTTTTTGAAGTAAAGTCATAACCCTCCATTAAGTTTATTACTGGTTTATAGATTGTCACTAACTCCTCTTTACCCTTTACTTTGATCTTATCTAATTCAACAGACTTAATATCTTTCAGTTGTTCTTTTGTATATGAAGAATAAATCAAAGGAGCAACATTACCATCATCATCTTTATAGTTTCTTGTAGCAGCCTCAAGTCTTGCTGCCAAGTTTACAGCGTCACCTATCACAGAATAATCAAGTCGGTTTTCACTACCCATATTACCGACAATACAAGTTCCAGTATTGACACCAGAGCCTATATTAATATCAGGAAGACCTTTCTCCCTAAATTCTTTTTTTAACTTTTGAGTTTCTATCGCACATTCTATTCCTGTCTTCACAGCCATCTCTGCATGGTTAGAACAATCTAATGGTGCGTTCCAAAATGCCATGATACAATCACCCATATACTTGTCAATCGTTCCACCGTTCTTCATAACTATTTTACTCATACGATTTAAGTAATCATTAATTACAGCAACCAAACCTTCTGGGTCATCTTTGTTTTTATAGTGTTCAGATATAGGTGTGAAACCTACAATGTCCATAAACAAGAAACTCATTTCTTTTCTAATACCACCAAGCTTTAACTTCTCAGGATTCTTTACAAGTATAGCGACTTGTCTAGGATCCAAATACTTTTCAAACTGTTTTCTTATTTGTTGTTTTAGATTAAACTCTAATATGAAACGTAAGAATACACTATGAAATCCTACTATCGTAAATACAATTATAATCCAACTTACATCTACAAGCATAGAGTGTTTTGTAAAGAAGTAATAACTTAACCATACAGCTATTACATACCAAGATAAAAGTTTTACTCCTATAAACCAATAAGGTAAAAATCTTGTAATCAATATAATTACTAAACCTAATACAAAAGATATAGCTAGTTCAGCTAGAAAACTAACATCTATTCTCTTTATGTTCTTTCCATCTAATACTGTATCTAATGTTGACGCTGTAAGTTCGTATGCGTATCTTTCACCAACTGGTGTTGCTATAATACCACTTAATCCTTCAGCGTTCATACCTATGATAACTGTCTTACCCTCTAAAGTAATTTCGTTAGTATATAAATCTGCTATTGATATTGTAGGATAACTTTTGTTCCATCTTAACCATATTCTACTATTCGCATCTGTTTCTATCTTATTGAAACCTGGCACTCTTAATGCTATGATACCAGCGTCACCTGACTTAACTTGATAACTAGGTGCGCCTACAGCAACTCTAATAACTTCTATTGCCATAGCTGGATAAATGTCTTCACCTATTTTCATAAGTAAAGGTATTCTTCTAACTACTCCATCTACTTCTGGTATTGTATTTGCTACACCAACACCACTAGCGTTATGAAACTTCTCTATTGGTCCTAACATTCCACCCCATTCAAATAAGAAAGGTAGTGGGTCATTGATTTTGGCAACACCTCTTGGTACAGAGTTTTTATTGATTTGATTTGTTCCTGTTTGTGATATTATTATACCATGTTCTAGTACACTTGTCAATGCGTCATCACCACCAAGTCTATCTGGCTCACTAAACAGTATAGGTAATACTATAACACCAGCGCCTTGTTCTCTTAATTGTACTATTACATTAGCAAGTACATCTCTTTTCCAAGGCCATTGACCATACTTCTCTATGGCCTTTTCATCAATAGCTACTATTGCTATATTTTGTGAAATCTCTTTTTGTTCTGATTGAAGTAGTAAGTCAAACCCTTTTAGTCTTAATATCTCTTTTACTTGTGGGTCTTTAAAACCTATAAATGTAAGAACAAATAAAGTTATAAAAGCAATTGTCCAGTGTGTTAGTATTTTTTTCATTGACTGACTAAAATAGCAAATAGAAAAAGTATTACTAATAATAGTAAAGTATATCTATTTGGTGCCATTTTAATTACCTCCATTTACTTAATATCTATAAATTTAATTCTGTGTGACTGTTGCTGAACAACTAGCAGATACACAATTTTGTTCCAGATAATAGTTTTGATCTGTGCTACTATCTTGTGTTAATGTTATTGATGTATTGTTTCCACTCAAATTAATGTGGGCGTCATGGCTACCTGATCCGTCTTGTGTTATGTCTAGTGTATGACTGTCAGTTAATATTATATTTAGATAATGATCGCCTGTGCCTTTTTGGTCAACCTGAACATTATTACTACTATCTACATCTAAAAATAATATCTTATCGCCAGTTTCTTTTTGATCTATTGTTAATGAATTACTATTACCATTTACTTCAACTCTAGCAAAGTGTTCTCCACTATTACTTAAATGTAATTGTTCTAAATCTAAAGTATTTGAATTACCTGTTATTTCAACTATGGCTCTTTGTCCTGTATCTTGCCATACATCTACATCATTTGAATTGCCATTCACATCAATACCTAATACATTATCATTATTCTTTTGTGTTAATGTTATTTCATTATAGTCACCTTGAATAGAACCAGATGATGTTAAATCTTTACCTATAATTAAGTTGTCATTACCGTCTTGTACAATATCTAAATCTATACCAACACCACTTTGAGTTATATAAATGGCATTACCATTTTGAGTTTTTGCTCTTGCTGTGTTTACAGTTGTCTGTTGTGATGATGATATACCGGCAGTAGGTATGGGTTCTGTTAAAGAATATGTTGAAGCAGGAACAATCGCAACTGAACCTGTTTGGTCCCAATATAACTTAACGGCGGCACCTCCACCGTTTTCATACCACCACATATCAATATAATAAGTTTGTCCA
>Ga0222715_10002618_pt1 | contig 16334 bp, 16 predicted proteins | sample C33_9DmetaG_FD_165056 | JGI IMG/M metagenome (GOLD analysis project Ga0222715, IMG submission 165056) | Estuarine water microbial communities from San Francisco Bay, California, United States - C33_9D | ecosystem: Environmental > Aquatic > Marine > Unclassified | place: USA: California... | reverse complement strand
AAAAAGAAACGAGTATTACGAAGATTGACTAACGAATTTGAAGGCAATTCAAATCTAATAATTTTACCCGATGTAGCGTTGTCGCTTGACTGCGGAAATACCTTAAATTGGCTCGTAGATACGCCTTGCAGGCGCTGCATAAAGAAACTCACATTCGCGGGGAGAACACCTGCCATACTTTTATAATATATACAAGATAAAAAAAATAAAAAAAATTAATTAAATTAATTAAATAAAAAATTAATTAAATTAAATTAAATAAAATAAAATTAAATTAAATGTAAAATATTTAATGTTTTGGTCTTCCGTAATCCGCCCAAGTTAAAACAGATTGACTTTCTCTCGCCATAGGAGGAGGTTTTAATGCTTGACTTTCTAATTTTATTGGTTCAAACATTTTAACTATATCAACACGAAGGACAGCGGTAAAATATAAATTTCCTAAAGTGTTTTGATTTTGACTATCAAAAGCAGTTACACTATTGGTAGTAGTTGTTTTTCCAGCAGCAGTTCCTAAATCTCTCTGGGTTGATAATCTACCTATTTTACGCCCCTTGCTGTCTGTTAAGAAAAGTCTTAAATTAGACAACTTGCGTTGCTGTAAATTCATAAAGTATTCATCACCAGTAGAACTATTGTAAGTAATAAATTCAACGTCCTTAAATACTTTTGCTAATATGTCGCTATTAATTATATCAGCGTTATATCTTCCTCTATCATTAGATAATACAGACATCTCTAAACCATTCTGGGCGTTATTACAACGAAGGTAAACATACGGGTCAGTTAATCTTTGCATAGGGAAATATCCCTGAACTCTTATTGTAGTTCCCGATGCGGTTGCCCCAGTAATAATTAAACTATCAAAATCGGTATCAGTAGTATCATCTTGACGACGACCTCCTAAAAGACAATAACTATCTCCTACACTTTCGGGCATTTGAATATGTAATTCGGTTAATCCGTGAGCGATAGTAGAACCTGATAAATTTTTAGCAGTTAAAGTTATATCTAAAAGGCGGTCATCTGTAGAACCCATAGTTAGACTTGCGGGGGAGACACTTGTAACCTCAAAGGAGTTTGCTACTGTTTTTGAGGCGAGATATTCACCAAGTTTAGTAGCAAAGTCGGTAGCGATGTCTTTTAAATTAACATAATTTTTATTAGTAAGACTTATAGTATCATTAAAGGCAGTTCCATCATCACCTCTAACATTTAGTCTACCATTATTTTGATTTACCATATAAGTATTGTTAAACATAGTAAAATTAAGAAGACTAATTCTAATTAATTCTCCATCTTTGGCTTCTATTGTTTGACCCTCAAAATGAATTTTAACATCATCGCCTTTAGAAGTACCATCTCCTACTAAACTACTCTTTTCAGTATCAATAAATATATTAAAACTATTGACTATCTGTTGTGCCTGAAATCTGGAAGTTTGCAAACTCATCTTTTAATATATACAATAGATTTTATTTTTACATTTTTTCTAAAATTTTTGGAATTACATATTTACTTGGGGTGTTATTAATTTTTTCTTTAATTTTGTCTATCTCTTCTTGTGTGTTATTTTTAACCAAGTCATATACAAGGTCAGCATAAAAAGGTGATACATCTGGATATAATTCTTTCATAGTTTTTAATGCTAATTGTTTCTCTTGTAATTGTTCGTCGGTGTAATTAAATGGATTGTCGTGTTGCTTTCTGGATAATCCTGGAACTTCTAATGGGAAACTCATACTATTTTAATATATGTAAATATTTTAATTTCTACATTTTAATTTAATAAATTAAATTAATTTTCATTTTCAATTTCTTCAAGGTCGTATACAGAACTATTTGGAGTTATTTCAATTGGAAGTGTATGTTGTTTACCAGATGCGTGATATGCTCTTTCAATCATATTTAATTCTTCTGGATTGTCTCTGTAATTTTTATTTAATTTGTTTAAGATGTATTCATCTGTAAGTTGTCCCGTTCTTGGATTAAAACCGCCAGGTGCGAACATTTCATTTATATTTAATAATTCTTCTGCGTTTGCTAAATTTGCTAATGTTGCTCTCATTCTTGGTGTTATGTAACTTCTTGAACCTGGAACTGATTGTGAATAAATGTCTTGTCCTTCTTTGCGAGTATGTCTACCTAAAGATAATGTTGGTGCTACTTGAACTCCTCCCGCTCCGTATTCTGTTGGTTGAGGTAATGTTGGTGTATAATTTGCGTCAAGTCGTCTATCAAAAGCGGTTTCAAGATTTTCACTAAAATTAGTTGAACCAAGACTTTTTCTGTAATTCATAATAGCATCAAACTGGGCTTTCTGCTTTCTTTGAGGTGCTGAAATTGTCGCAAAATTTGCTAAATCATTAATAGGAAAACGAGATACGTTTCTATTCTTTGCGTTTCTTGATGGTTTAATACCTTTAAAAATGTGTTTATCTAAAATGATACCGTGTAGAAAGTCTTGACCTCCCACGTCCAGCGGAAAAAATTCTGGATATCTAAATTTAATTGCTTGGTCTGCTAATACACCACTACGAGCCATTCTTTACATTACATCAAGATTTTAATTTTATTCTAAATTATTTGGAATTATAAATTCATCTAATCTTCTACGAAACATACTCGGGTGTTCTTTCTTGGGATGTAGGTCAATAAATAAAAAGTCATAAGGTTCTCTAATTGCTGTATCATAAACTTTATTAAAGACGTCTTCGCCTATCTCTCCACTTACACTTTCAGCAACATCTTTCATTTCTTGCCTATCTTTTGTTTTAAATAAACACATACTCGTACACTGGTTTCTAATTACTTTATTTAATCCACCAGTTTGGCATTTAAAAGATTGTATCATAAAAAATAAACTTACACCAATAGCACCTCCTTCTTTAAGTTGTCCTACGTGTCTTGAATAAGTACTCAATCCATTTAATTTACGTGGTCTTGAATAAATACCAGAACCAAGCATATCGTCAAAAATTACTGCTATTCTTGCTTTCTCTCCATTCCATCTATGAACTGGTTTTATAAAGTTACCTTCATCGCTAAAGAATTGTAAAAGCAAGTCATCGTCCATATACTTACCATCTTTAAGGTCAGCCATTAATTTATTATATCTTTTGAGTTCTTCTTTGTATCGTTCAAGGTCTTCTGCTTCTTTCTTTACTATGTCTTTTATTTGGTCTATAACACTTGGGTCATCTACATCTTCAAAAACGTGTTCTATATTAAGACGTTCCATAAGTTCTTTATTGCTATTCATAGTAGGACTAACAGCCACGCAATAATCAAATTTCATTCTCTCAATAAGATTAATTATAGCGGTAGATTTGCCCGATGCTCTCTTGCCTACAGCAATACAAACTTGGTGCATTTTAGGCATAAATGTATCTGTTGTATATAAACCACTTTCACTTTTAGGAGGAACAATTTCCAACCCTTTAACTTTACTGGTCTTCATTTATACATATATATATACATTTTAATTTACATTTTATTTTATTTTAGTAATAACTTCTTTTATTCATAAATCCTCCACTAAACATACTATTATATTGTTTTTGTAACATTAATTCTTGCGGTGTTAATTGTCTTGGTGGAGGTTTCGGTGGTGGTTCGGGTGGCATTTGTTCCATCTGTAATTGCGGTTCTGGAACTACTGGAACTACTGGAACTTCTTTCTTCTTACGTGAAACTCTTTTAACAAATACTACATTATCATTTGGTTCAAATTCATCACTATCATCGCTACTCTGTTCTACTATAATTTTAGTCTTCTTTTTACCTTTGGGTTTAGGTGCTTTAACGATTTCTTTTATTTCTTCTTTAACTTCTTCTTCAATAGTAGTTTCCTTTTGCCGTTCTTCGTTCGGCTTAACGGATTTAAGTTTCTCTACCTTTTCTTCTAACTTTTTAGTATAACTTTCTTTGCGAATAGCATTTGCTTTCTCTCGTGCTAAACGAAGTTTTTCTAATGCTTCTGGTGATAATACTTTACGTGGTTTACCATTCTTATTTAGTTTAGTTGGTTTAGCATTTTCGGGTGTTAACTGCTCTTCAATTGAAACTTCATTTTCATTAACGATTTCTTCTTGTTCGGCAGACATCTTTTAATATACATTTAGAAAAAAAAATAGAAAAAATAGACAATTATTTTCTAAATATAATATATAAATGTTGAGAGAACAATTAATACAAAAAGCCAAAAGTCTTGGTATAAAAGGTATATATCGTATGAAAAAAGTTGATTTAGAATGGGCTATATACCTTAAAGAGAGTGTGTCTTGGTTTAATGATATTGCTGGTAATACTATAACTATCACAGATGAAGAAGTTGATATATCATTAAACGAGATTGACCTTACAGATACTTCGGCGGACGCCTCGTCGCTACGCTATAAAATGTGGGACATTCCCCGAGAGAAACAATTGTGGTTAATTTCGTAGAAAAAAAAATAAAATGTAATATAAAAGAATGTCCTTTACACAAGATAAAGATAGTGATAATTATGCTACGGATAAAATAGGGTGGGAAATAATACAAGAATTTATACCAAAAGATAAAGTTATATGGTCGCCCTTTTATTGTGATGGAAAACAAAAAGAATACTTTGAAGAGATGGGTTATAATATTATTCACCAAGATAAAGATTTTTTTTCATATGTCCCCGACTACGACATCGTTATAGATAATCCACCTTTTTCTAAAATGAAAGAAATATGTTATAAATTAAAAGAATTAGATAAACCATTTATACTTGTCGCATTCAGTAAAGTTATATTAATGAAATGGTTTCAAAGATTATTTAAAGACCATTTACAAGTAATCATACCTTTCACAAGACCTACTTTTACACATTTAACTAATCCAAAGAAGGGATATACACCTCCTTTTGGAGTTCAATATTATTGTTATAAAATGAACTTACCAAAAGATTTAATTTTTATTTAAGTTAATTTCGTAGAAAAAAAATATAGATATATATTAATTAATTTAGATGCCTAATTGTCTAAAATGTGATAAACCTTTAAAAGCAATTGGAACAGCCAGAAAGAATGGTAAATCTCACCCTGACTGGGCTACGAGAGAATATCATAAATGTTGTTATAAATTAATTAAAGAACAAGAAGCAAATGAAAGATACATTAATTTTATTACAGGTAGGTTGTGATTAATTAAGTTATAAAATTTACAATTTAATTAATTTATTATTCTAACTAATTCAGCGTCAGCGGTTCTTGAATAAGCAGTATATCTCGCCCGAGTTTCCATTTTATTCCATTCATAAATATTATATGGTTGTCTAATGGTAATACCTTGAACTTTATGATTAGTCATAGCATAAGCAACTACAAAATGTTTCATAAACTCCATATCAGTAAATTGAAGGTCATTTACATAAACGTATTTCTCATCAAAATTAGTAAGTTCAAAATTCATAGAACCATTTTTAATATTTAATTTTTTATTATTTTTAATACACATAATAGGAGTATCAAATTTTAAGTAAACGTCTTGTTCTTTATCACCTTCTCCTGCTTCAATAAATTTACAAAAGTCTTCTTTATCCATACACATATCATTTATCTTAACTCTCATTTGATTTGTTCTACAAATATTTATACGTTGTGGTGGTCTAAATGTGTATCGGGCTGTGTCTAACTCTTGATTTTTAAATATTTTATTATAATTTTTAGTTTCATTATTTCTTTTATTATAAATTAATTTAATTAAATTACCATCACATAATTTATTAAACATTTTAGAATTTAACCAGTTAATATGTTCTTCTTTAACAGGTCTCAATTGTTCTGGGTCACCTTCTACTATCCATTTTATATCTGGAAAAGCAATTTTAATTTTATCAAGATACGACATAATATAACTGGGACACATAAATATTTCTGTAATTATAATACATTTTACATTACGTAATTTTTTCATTTTCTTTTCACTACATTTACCATTTGTAAAATCTATACCAAAATAACTATTTAATGTATTACAAATGTGGTCTTCGTCAGCAAGATTTTCTGTTGATACATTTGTAAATCCTAATCTAATAGTTGTATCTAAATTGTATTCGGGTAATGATTTTACAAGATGACTTTTACCATAACCAGCAAGACCAGTTATTAAATAACTACCTTCCAATTCAGTCGCTTTTGTAGTATAATCTTCATTTTCTTTGTATATATTCCAAGATATATCAGTATCAAGTGTGTATTCGTTTTTACGTTCTTCTTCTTTTATGTATAATTTATCAGCATAACATTTTTCATATTTAATACCACCAATATTAGTATCACATTTAATTCGGTTATAATCACCTTCTACAATTATAGCATCTGTTTTGATTTGAATTAATGTTCCTCCAACCCGTTTTTTAAGTTCATATAATCTAATGTATTCGTTTTCTAATATTTTATTATATATAGGCATATTGTTTTGATACAAAGTTTTATATTCTGTTGTTTCTACTTTATAATGCTTTGTTCCGTCACGTAAATACATAGTATCAATATTACAATTTTTACCTTTTAGATTTTTCCATATATTTTTATCAACATTTACATCTCCATTAAAACCAATTCCTTCTTCGTTATTATCCCAGAAGTAAGCAACTGCTAAATCAAAATTAGGTTCAATATATCCAGTCTTAACTTTTGAATGTGTTTTACCAAACATACCAATCATTTTATTTATTATGTGTTTGTAATGATTAGGGTATTTTTCTGTAATGTAAATTATAAATTTTTTAAAATAATCGTGATTTAATACACTTGAAGCAATAAGTTCATATTTAATATTAAATTTAATTTTTTCTTTTTTAGCATACTTCAAGTAATCACCTGAATACCACGTATTACCTCTCATAAAGAAATATTCATCATCAGTTTCTATGTAATACATTCCCTTTTGTAATCGTCCTGAATAAGGTTTAATATCACAAGATACATTATATAATTCATAATCACCTAATCTATTATTCATTATACAATCAGTTCTACATTTATTAATATCATAATGTGCTTGGACTTTACATTCTACTTGATTTTTGTATGTTTTTACAATATTGCCGTGTTTAGAAATAGCATCAAACACTTCTTTATTAAAATTAGACATCGGTAATTCTTCGCTATTATGTTGTGGTAAATATTCTTTTAATTCAAGAAGTCCAAGAATAGTAGTATTTTCATTTTTAAAAGTGTCTCCAAGTATTTCTTTCATCATAGATTTTTCTGGATTAGCACAAATCACTTTATTACCTTGCGTCATAGATACAATTTTACCATCTTGTAATCTTACCTTTTTTAATGTGTTGTCTTTTTCAAACATATCTAAATACAAGTCTGTTAAATCAGGTGTTTCAATAATTTCATACTCACGTTTGTCTTCATAATTTTTAGATTTATCGTATGCGTCAAACTCAAATAAACCATCACTTTTTTCATAATTCATTTTAGCAGAAATTTGTCTAACAAATGCTTCATCATCACAATAATATAAATGATTACCATAACATATACCTAAAAATGATTTAAGGTGTTTATCAAACTTTTTACCATCAAAATTATTAGTGCTAATAAATTCTTTTAAATTTACATCTAAAAGTCTTGCTCTACAATTGTATTCTTCTAATGTTTTTATTAATTCTTCTGGTGTATATCCTCGTTCTGCTACATTTGTAAATTCATCAGGACACTCTGGGTCTCCTTCAAGTTCTTCTTCTTTAAAACGATAAGATATATCATATTTAATATCTATATCCTCTTTTGCGTAATTTTCTAATGTATCAACAACGTCATTTAATTTTAATTTTTTATTTCTGTTATTCAATTGTAGATGATGTAATATTGTTTCTGGAACACACATAGAATTACCGCTGTCTTTAAAACCATTAAATTCTCTGTATGGGAGTAATGTATAACTTTTAAACATTTGTGTAGTTCTAATGTCTGCTTGTGTCTTACGAACTCTTTGTCTTGTTAAATATTCAAATGTGGTAAATCGTTCGCTACCTGAACCTTTACTAATAAAAGCACCTATAATATTTTCATTTGGTAAATAATTTAATGCTTCTTGAATGCTTATAATAGGAAATTGATTAGGTAAATTTTCAAATAACGACGTTTGATTAATAGCAAATTTTCTTAATGGAACTTTTATTTTAGATGTTGATTGAAATTGTAAAGATATATTTTGTGGTCGTGTAAGTCTTAAAACGTCTATATCAAAGTCAAATCCTTTTTTCTTTTTCTGTATTTCGTATGTAGTTCTTGATGTGCCTGAAAGAGTATAAACATATACATAAGGGTTTGTTTCATCTTCAATTTCATACCAATATTCTCGTAACAATTGATTAACTTCTTTTTTGCTTACAGATTTATCTAAATCTAATAATTTTCTTGCCTCACGAACATCATAACGAAGTCCAAAATCTTTATATATTTGTTTCAAAGTTAATTTCTTTGAAGGCATTTTATTTATATATATATTAGATTTTATTTTCATATTTAATTTTCTATAATATTAAATTATATTTTTTTTTTAAATCAATTTTTTTTAATATTATAGAAAAAAATAATTATTTTTAATTTTATAGTTTTTCCTAAACATTTGGTTCTAATATTTTATCAATTTTAATATGTCCCCAACGATTTAAAAAGGAGTTTTCACCATTTCTCATAGTTGTATCCGCTCTGTATTTCGTCATAATTCTTTTTACGTAGTCTCCATTTAAGTTAAGTCCCATACCTTCATTTAAAGCAGATATAGTAGTAAATTTACCTTCTTTAAAAGTATTTGTATCTTTATCAAAAATAGTAATTTTCCATTTTAAATTTTTGTTATTGAGTGTTCCTTTTGCTTTTCCTTTATAATTTGTGGATTTTTCCATTTAATATATTATATTATAGAAATATATTTTTTTATTTTTAAATCAATTTTTATTTAATATTAAATCTATTAATTCTTCTTTTGTTAATTTCATTAATTTAGTTCTTTCGTCTTCCTGAATGAGTTGTATGTCTTCATTTGTATCAAGATATAAATCACAATTGTATTCATATTTAGTATAATTTTCTTTTAATAATGTATCATTTTTATCATAATTTTCTAATACTTGATAATTAAACTCTACGTGGTAATGTTCGTGTTTTAATGGTTTATGAAAAACAAAATTTTCTAAACTGGTGCCTTTTTTTAATTTAATTTCACCAGAATTAATTAATGTTTCAGCAGTTTTAAAAGAATAATCATATCGTTCTTTTCTACCGATGTCTTCTTCATCTTTTTTATAAATAAATTTTGTATTACCTCCCCCATCATCTCCCGATGTATTTTTATCATAAATAATGTGATTAAAACATAAATTAGTATATCCCTTACATATGTATTCTATTGAAATAAAGTTGTCTTCTTGATGTTTATGTTTAAATCTAATTTCAGGGTCAGTAAGAATTAACATACTTGAATAACATTTACCATTTTTACACATAATACTTCTACAACCTCCTTCTACTACAAAAGGATTAAAATTATGACTTACAATACCTACATTATCATACCTATTTATGTATTGTTCTATACTCGTAAATATTTCAGGACTTTCTATTGTATTTTTAACACCTTTGAATAATCTTTTATAACATTTAATATTATCATCTAATAACCAAACTCTATCATAATCACCTTCCCAGTAGTCAAGAATGTAATTTCTCATAGGTGTAGAACCCATATTTTTTAAATGGAAATCTTCTGGTGCTTTTTTTAAATAACAACAAAACGGGTCATACCATTCTTTATAAAGGTCGTATTCAAATGGTTCTACAAATAAATAATGTTTAATTTGTAATTTAGTTAATAATTTATGAGTTCTACCATTATCGTTATATCTACCAAATGATAATACAGATATAGGAAATGCTGTTTTTTCATTTTTAAATACATTACATTCTGTTTTGTATTTCCATATACCTCTTGGTGATATATTACAATTTATTTTTAAAGTGTATGTAAAGTTAGAACTCTTACGAACAGAAACATTATTAAAATTAGATTTTACAATTTCTAAAATAGATAAATCATTAGTTATAATAAATGATATGTAGTTATATTCATCACCATAACCGCTATTATCATAAGGCGTTAAATCCCAGTTATATTTAATTACGTTTTCGTTGTCTGTATCTTTTCTAAATCTTTTCGCCATTTTACAATTTGGAAATAATTTCCTAAATAGATTTATATTTTGTGGAAAATCAGGATTTAATCTTGTAATAATTTTTATATGGTTTTTTTCTTTGACTTTGTATTGCTTTATAAAATCTTTATCACAATTGTAAAACCAACGATTTTCTTTATTCTCACTCATATTTTTCTATATAATAGGATTATATTTTATTTTTAAATCAATTTTTTATTTAATTTAATCAATTTTTTATTTCCTAAATATATAAATGGAAAAAAATGAAAGAGTAATTAGTCATACAAGATACGACTATTATAAATATTATAATTTATACAAAGACAGATACAAGATGAATTATGAAGAGAGAAAAGAAAGAAAATTAAATGAATTAAAACATAAAGAATACTACCGAGATTATTGGGTTAATAGAAGGTGGAAAGACGAAGATTGTAGGCAACCCGAAGTAAAGTAGTAAAATACACCTTATTGTCTGTTAAATTTTTAGTTTCCATTCTTTTTAGTTGAGAGAAATGTAATTTACATCTATCAGTACATCTACTTAAAATTTTTAAAACGTCATTATTGTCCTTCTTACGAAGCAGTTTAAATAAATTTATAAAATCTTTAAGAAGTTTAATTCTTGTTTCATTACAAACTAATTCACCAAAATTCAAGTCAAATTGTAATTGTTCTTTTAATGTGTAACATTTATGTAATTCGTCATACAAGTGGTCTAATGTTGTATAAATTTTATTTTTTATTTGTTTATTCATAAATATGTGTATTATGTATAAATTTATTTTATTTTTTTATCAATTTTTTTTTAAATTTTGAGAGAAATATATATACATTATATAAAAGATGAAACTTGAGAAAGTAATCAAGAGTGATGCCAAAGGCAAGAAATTTACAGCGATATTTTGTATGTGTAAAGGAGCATCTTGTTGTAAAGACAACGATAAAAAGAAAGTTCATTTCGGGGCAACTGGATATACAGATTACACTATTGGAGCAACCGACGAACAACGTAAAGCATATTTAGCACGTCACGCATCGGGTAAGACGGCAAAACCAGATACACCTAACGCATTAAGTTATTACATCTTATGGGGTAATTCAAAAAGTAGAATACAAAATATAAAAGATTTCAAACAAAAATATAATATTTAATTATAGTAAATATGCCTGTTCTATACAAAGTTAGGTTTGACGATGATGGAAGTAAATGTCCCAGAAGTATTATAGAACTACGTAACAAACCAGAATGCGGTGTTTTATTTAGAGAAGAACAACCATTTAAACCTAATAATCGCTTTCCATTACCTAAAAACTTTGATTTAAGAAGTTTAGACCCCAAAGATATACCGAAGGGTATTATCATACCAAAGGGCGTAATTGACCCAAGTAAAGCACCTCTTCGTGAAGACCCGAGACTATTAGCATTTGAACCAGATAAATTAGATTACGATACAAATACTATAACTTACTTGACGTCTCGTATGGGTTCAAATGTTTCTGGATATAGACGACTTCAAGAAGCACCAGAAATAGCAACTGAATTAGTAACTGAAAATGTCCCAGAAATAACGAGAACATTTACTCATCAAGATGCCGATAGAGTTATACAACAATTAGATGAAATTATGCCTATTATGCAGAGAGATATGTTAGTAGACCCATTAGAAGAACCAGTTTTAGAACAACCAAGACCAATTACATCACGAATTCGTAAAATTCCGCAACGAGACTTACTCGCAGACCCAAGAGATACTGAATTCGCAGAGAAACTTCGTCCAAGAGGAATGACTGATGAAGAATTAATAGAAGAACAAATACAGCAATTAAAAAGAACTATGCCTACTGATACTCACGAAGAAATAAGTAGTAAAAAGAAAGGAAAAATGAAAGAACAAGAATTATTCCCCTTGACCCCTATTAGTGAAGAAATGGAAATACTACAGAGTATTGATAAATATGTTCGTAAAGGTAGAAATGAAATAAGTCAAAGAGAATTAGACGCTATAATAAAAGACCTCAATCCAAGAGGCATTCCAACTGAAAGAATTATGGAAGTTGTAGATAAATACAACGCTTATGACCCCGTGTTTGAAAAGGAAATAGGAGGTGTACGAGATACTCAAGAAAGAGCATTTTTACGTAGAATGAAAGCAGTAAGAACGATAATAGAAGAAGACCCTAATCTTTTAATATCTAAAAAACAGCCTTCTTATGGAACATTTGAGGACACTAATTTATTACCAAAAACTAAAATTGAATATCTTGGTGACACGAATACACCTATCACAGAAGGAGATACAAGTGCCGCACGTCGTAAATTTACTTTATCACAAGAAGCAAGTTATTACGCAAGAAGAGCAAGAAATTTAGTTCCAAGTCAAGATTACGGAGACCCTCAATTTGACATCGCCGAAGAAACTTCATTTGAAAGCACACCAGCGACCGAAACAAAAACAGAATTCGGTAAAAGATTACAATTAGAAGCGATGGGAGTAAGAGAGAAAATGGTAAGAGCAGGTAAAAAATTATTCGCACAAGAATATAAACCAATTTCATTAGAAGAACCAGTATCTTTTGAGATGAGCGATGTCGGTGCTATGCAATTAAGAATTCCAGAAAGAAATATTGGACTTGGAAATTTAAGAGATATTCCATTAGACCCTTTTAACGAAACTATTAGTATTACATCTGGACGAGGAGCAGCGAGTAGAACTAAATTAACTTTTGCTGAAAGAATAGGAGCACCAAGAGTTAGTGATATAGCAACTGGTTCGGTTCATACTTTTAGTGGTTTAGGTATTGCTATTGGTGTATCACATTTATTAGATAGAGCAAAAGTAAATAAATACGCAAACGCCCTTATTTCGGGAGCATCGGGAGACATCGGCGGTAGAATAATGGCTTATGGGGCACAGAGAGTTGCTTTTCGTGCTGGATTACGAACTACCCAAACAGCAGCATTAACGGCTAAATCTCTACTTCGTGGAGGATTGGAAGGAGGACTTATTGGTCTTGGTGCGATGCCCGTTGATATGATATTAAATGCTGGTTTAAGAAGCACGGGTATGTCTCACACAGCAAGTAATTTAATTTCTACTGGAGCGACTTCCGTAGGTGTTACTGGTACAATATGGGGACTTGGAGTAGCAGGAGGAGCAGAAAGCGGAGGTATCACATTAGCGATGGCTGCGTTGGCGACTGGATTTATGGAACTTGTAGCGGGTATCACGGGTCAACAAGAAGATAAAAAGGTAGACCTCATTAATAGTTCTAATAAAGCCCGTAATGAACTTATTGAAACATTACCAAAATATAATTATAATTATTATAAAGCACTTGACGCTTTCTTAAAAACAGATAGAGGTAAGGATTTAAATATATCATCACCAGAATGGGCGACTTGGAGTAAAACTATGAGGGATACTTTTAGTGAAAAAGGTTTAATACATAAACAAGTCCCAGAATTGACTAAAAGAAAAATACCTCCTAAAGTTTTTGATGAAATAAGAAGACTTGAAAGTTCTGGTTCTCGTGTAGATGCCAGACGTGCAAAAGAAATGAGGAATATGTACCCCGAACACGACGACACTCAAAAACTTCAAGATTATTTCACAAAGTATCTTTTACATAATATAATTAATAAAGTATGCTCTGGTAAAGAATGTGACCCCGAATTACTTAAACAAGACAAAGGAGAACTGACGGCTGATGAAACAAATTTCTTAAATACTAAAACAGATTTTACTTGGAAATCATACGCAGATACGCAAGTTAATGTGTCTATTAAGCATATGGAATACACACAAGGAAGAATTCAAGACGCAAAAGAACACCTTATTGATATGTGGGAAAAACATAAACTATTACCAGAACAAATACACGACCCCGATGTTGTTGCTATTGCTAATTTAGACCCTAATTTTAGACAAGCATATGAAAATGCGGTTAAATTAGATAGTCAAAGAGCAGTAGTAGATGCTTATTATAAAGACCAAACGAAGTTAGAAAATTTACCAGAAAATATACGAAAAATGGCTAATTTAGATAAATCTTTTGATTACAATATTCACGTTTTTTATAGAGACATAGAAAATCAAGCAGGTAAAATGAATGTATCTGTTCCTCAATTATTAAAATTACAAGGATTACCCGAAAAAGAACAAACGAATATGTATCGTCAGTTTCAGTTTGATTATGCTAAAATGAATGAAAAAACCGTAAGTGAAGCAATAAGTATTTCCAAAGAAGAAGACACAGTAAGAGAAGCGGGATTTTATGATATAGACCAAGCGTATTTAACAACTGACCCAACAGCAGTAGGTATTTGGAAACCAACTGATAGTCAAATTTTACAAGCACATTCCGCTGGTATGACTTTACAGCAGTATGTAAATTATATGCACGAATTATCGTTGGGAGAGCAAGGTGATTTTAGTCAGTTGCCTAAATTTAGTGAAGACCAAATAAGACAAAGTGGAATATTAGATTTCTCTCATTTCCAAGATGAATTACAAATGGCTGGTTTTGATAAAAATATGTATACTTATGACCCAGAAACGTTAAGTATTACATTAAATCCTAATGTAAGTAATGTTCCAATTCCTTCAACAGAAAATCAATTTGTAAGTAGATATATGCCAGAAAACATAAGAAAATTAAGACAAGAAACTGCCGACTTAATACACGGATTAGACCATAAAAATCAAAATATTGTAGATACATATAATACGCAGTTAAGAGAACAATTAAGTGTATTTGGTGAAAATTATAATAAACAAGTAGCAAGTATTAATGATAATCGCTCTTATCACGGCATCAATAATTTATTAGTATATGACCCCGAAGCAGACTATCAAAAATATCATATGGAGTTTAAACCTATTGAAGTAGTAAAGAAAGATTTAGTTCCCGAAAAAGTTACCCCCGCAAGTGAAATTGATTTATCACCAGGAGGCGTTGAGATTTATATTCCACCAAGAGACCCAAATGAAAAGAAACCTTTAGATTTAGCAGCAGTTAGACAAGCAGATTTATTAAAACAAAAACAAATAGACACAGCACAAGAGAGTAATACTAATGACTTATAATTTAATAAGTTTGGGTCTTCTTTTACAAAATATTAAATTAGGTTCGTTTTTACAGATACTCTGGGTTTGCTTCGTAAAGGTATTAGACACCGAGTAATCTTCAACTGAAATAGCAGGTGTGATGTCCTTTGGTAATTCTAATGATAATGTATCACTTGCTCCTACTATGTGTCTTGAGGTAGGTAAAAATGTATCTAAATTATGACTACCAACCCATTCTGTTAAACCTTCTCTTTGAGTTATAGTTCGCAAGTCAACTTCACTTGTGTATACTCTATTATGAACGGAGTGAGAAAGTATATCAAAGTTGTCTGTTTCATAAACTATTGGTTTAAAAGCACCTACGGGTGGTAATGTATGAGTTGTTATAGGTGTTAAACCAGGATTAAATATTACTGCTTTTTCGTTATTAGTTCTTGAAATATGCTCGGCAAGGTATCCACCTAAAGAATGCCCCGTGATTGATAAATTTGGATAATTTTTTTTAGTTGATGTATATAAATCTTCTGCTCTTGAAAGTCTTGTTTGAAAAGGCAATAATTTATCTATACCAGTTGCTAATTGAGCGTCAGCGTTGAGGTCAAATACGTTTTTTGGGTCTGTTCCTCTATAAGCAAGAATAGCAGAATTATCATTATCATTACGCAAAACTACACCAACGTCGTTTGATAAGTTTTCATCAATCGTGTAGGTATCCATCATACTTGTTAATTTATCTTGTGTAAGCACAGGGTCTCCATCGTAATAGTACTCATAGGCGATGTGTGAAGCAACAGCATAAGGAACGTCCTCTGGTGGCATTTCAGGTAAAGAAGTATAGTCACTCATTTATATATTACCAATTATTTTAATTTTAAAATGTTGTTATATATTAAAGAGATTTATGTCTATCAATTGTCCTATTGAATGTGTTAAATCGGCTTGTCCTGACCCTGACTTTTTAGAGAAACACTCCACATTTGTTCTTACAGCAGTAGGTTCATTATCGGCACTTTTAGGCGTAGTTTTTTCTTATTGTTTAAAATCAAGATGTACG
>Ga0222715_10002616_pt1 | contig 16335 bp, 25 predicted proteins | sample C33_9DmetaG_FD_165056 | JGI IMG/M metagenome (GOLD analysis project Ga0222715, IMG submission 165056) | Estuarine water microbial communities from San Francisco Bay, California, United States - C33_9D | ecosystem: Environmental > Aquatic > Marine > Unclassified | place: USA: California... | reverse complement strand
TGGGTGAAGCGACAGGCGTAGTGAAGGCTGCATTCCCTTCGGCTCAAGTTACTAGCTTGGATCTACCACAGCGTGACCCAGCTGATGATCCGATCCCGTTTAGCTAGGACCAGGGATTTGCACATTGGCGCAAATCCGCGCGCGTGTACGCGAGGCGGGGTATATGTGACATCAAATGTAACTGTTTATGCTACATAGTCTTAATGATATCAGTGGGTTACAAGGCATGGTTTCAAAAGGGTTTCAAAAGCGGCCGTTTTCCAGGCGATTTCAGAATTTTACCCCCCCCCAGGGGGGGTGCCTGGCTGAAAAGCTGGGCAAGTAATCACGCACAGAATTTTCGCCAAACAATGCGCTGAAAAAAAATTATGCGTAAATTGAAAAAAAAGGATCACTTATGGCAGGGAAGAAAAAACATCGTACCCTCATGGCTATTATCGCGGAAACCGGCGGCGTCGAAAAAATTTTTGAGGAAATTTCAAACGGTCGCACCATTGCCTCGATTGCCCGTGAATTTCAAGTATCGCGAAACATGCTTTCCGGCATCCTCAACAAGTCGGAATATCGGACCCAGCTGCGTGAGGCGCAACGCCAGGGCGCGGAACAGCTAGCGGACGCTGCCCTGGAGATCGCTGACAACGTGCCGGAAGAAAGCGCCGCGATATCCAAGGCGCGCGAGCGGATCGCCGTGAGGAAGTGGATCGCTTCCGCAATGGACCCCGATCGCTGGAATACGACCAGGGCCAATCAACAGGTCCAGGTGAACATTCACGCGCAGCACCTGGATGCGCTGCGTAAGGTTCAAAGCGAGGTGATCGAGCATGAAGGCGACTGAGGTGATGGATTATTTGCGCTGGGCTGATGACTTTGCCCTGGTATGCCGCAAGGACGATCGTCTGGTCACGCTGAGTGATGTTGGTGAGCAGGGCATGTATCACATGCTGATCCTGGCGGCTGATTGCTTGATGCAGGATAGTGAAGAGGATTTTGACGAAATTTTGCGCGCGATGCATGAGGCTGGCGAGGCTACGTTTCACTGATGCCGGAAATTAATGCATTTGAGGATTTTGTAAGGCGCTACCGCAATCGTCCTGTCTTGTTCGTTCAAGAGGTTTTAAATTGCGAGCCTGACCCTTGGCAGAAGGAATTGATGGACGCGATTGCCAGCGGCGAGCGCCGGTGCAGCGTTGCTTCGGGTCATGGCGTTGGCAAATCTACTGGCACATCGTGGTTGATGTTGTGGTTCTTGCTGACCAGGTTTCCGGTGAAGGTTGTCGTAACGGCGCCGACATCCAGCCAGCTGTTCGATGCGCTGTTTGCGGAGCTAAAAAGATGGGTTCGGGAGATGCCGGAGCCGTTGCAAAAGCTTTTAAATGTTAAGAGCGATCGTGTCGAGTTGATAGCGGCGCCTAGCGAGGCTTTTATTGCGGCGAAGACCAGCCGTAAGGAAAGCCCAGAAAGTTTGCAGGGCGTACACTCAGATCATGTACTTTTGTGCGCCGATGAGGCGTCTGGTATTCCAGAGGAAGTCTTTTCGGCCAGCGCGGGATCGATGTCTGGTGAGCATGCTCACACGATCTTGTTGGGCAATCCTACGCGCGGATCTGGATTTTTTTATGACACGCACCATCGTCTTCAAAAAAACTGGTGGACCAGGACGGTCAGCTGCCTGGATAGCCCCAGGGTATCATCTGAATATGTCGAGGAGATGCGCGAGCGATATGGCGAGGGCACGAATGCCTGGCGCACGCGCGTAACTGGTGAGTTTCCAGTGCATGACGATGACACGGTGATCCCGCTGCATTTGGTTGAGAGCGCGATGCATCGTGACATTGATGCGGCTGACGGCGTGACGGCGGTTTGGTCGCTTGATGTTGCGCGCATGGGCGACGATGCGAGCGTGCTGTGCAAGCGCGTCGGTCGTGTCGTGACTGACATGCGCGTTTGGCGCAAATTGGATCTGATGCAGCTGTCTGGATCGGTGATGGCTGAATACGAGGCTTTGCCGCCAAGTGAGCAGCCAGGGCAGATATTTGTGGACAGTTCGGGATTGGGCGCTGGAGTGGCTGACAGGCTCACTGAGTTGGGTTTGCCTGTCCAGGGGATCAATGTGTCCGAAAGCCCCTCAATGGGCACTCAGTACCTCAATTTGAGGGCAGAGTTATGGTTTCGTTTGAAGGCGTGGCTAGAGGCGCGTGATTGCCGCCTTCCGCGCGATGAAAATCTATTAAGCGAACTTTCTGCCCCTAAGTATAGTTTTACCTCATCTGGTAAGATAAAAATCGAAAGTAAGAGCGATATGAAGTCACGCGGGATGAAGTCACCCGACATGGCTGATGCGCTTTGTTTAAGCCTCTCTGGGGATGCGGCGATTGCGCTGCACGGGTCATCTGGGGCGTCGAGATGGAATAAGCCTATACGGCGAAATCTACGAGGTGTCGCATGAATTACGGTAGCAAGAAACCAAAGCCTAAGAAAAAGCCCAAGGGCAAAAAATCAGGCATGTTTAAGTAATGTCGAAGGGCAAAGCGAAAAGCGGAGCCAAGCCTAAAAACGCCAAGCTTTACGCGACAGTCAAGGCGGCTGCTAAGCGTAAATTTGATGTTTATCCATCAGCGTATTCAAATGCCTGGTTGGTGCGTGAATATAAGAAGCGTGGTGGCACATATGGCTAAGCCGCGCGGTGGGCTGACAAAGTGGTTTAAGGAAGATTGGCGCGATGTGAAGACCGGCAAGAAGTGCGGTCGATCTGGTCCAAAGGACAAGCGTCGATCATATCCGGCTTGTCGGCCTAAGAGCGAGGCGAGCAGCCCCACGGCAAAGCGTATGGCGAAAAAAAAGACTGGTCCTGCGCGCATTAGTTGGAAGCCAAAGAAAAAGAAGGCGTGATATGGCAAAGGGTCAGAAGCATTTTTTTCGTAATGGAACGCAGCATAAGGGCGGCACGCATAAGGATGCGCAGGGTCGTTTGATGTCTGGCGCGCGTCATACTGCGAGCAGCAAATATTTGTTTCACATGAAGGAATTATCACCGACCGCGCAGAAAAAAGCTAGGACGGCATGATCTTCGGTGCGCTCTTTTTGCTGTGTTCGCAAACTGAGTGCATGACGGTCGGCAGTCCGGCTTTTGGGTCAAGAGAGCAGTGCGAGCAAATGGTGCAGCAATTTGGTTTGCAAGCGGTTGCTAGAAAAAATCCTGGCTATCGGATTGTAGATTATCGGTGTGTGAGTTTTTTAGATGAGCAAGCGTAAGAGTGGCCCAAGCCTGTCGGTCGGGCGCGGTGAGAAGCTTTCGGTAAAGCGCGGTGGCGGTCTGACTGCCAAGGGGCGCGCGAAATATAACAAGGCTACGGGGTCAAATCTGAAGGCACCGGCGCCTAATCCCAAGAGCAAGTCTGAGAAGGCCAGGAAAAAATCATTTTGCGCCAGGTCAAGATCCTGGACGGGTGAGCGTGGTAAGGCTGCAAGAAAAAGATGGAAGTGCTAGATGGCAAAAAAAGATAAAGAGAAAAGCTACACATCGTTTTCAGATATGTTTGACGGCGGTGGCCCTGGTGCTTCTGGCCCAACATTTGAGGGCGGCGGGATCATTAGCGCGATCGGCAATAGCCTGGGCGGTCCTAAAATCTTTGGTGGTGCGTTTGCCAGTGGTGATGATGCCCCTGGCGGTGGCATGCGGATCAAGCATGAGCAGCCGGTTCCATTTATGACTGATGCGTTTGACGGCGGTGGTTTTGGATATTCTGGCGATTATTTCGAGGGCGGTCCTTATTCGATCCTGGCGAACATCTTGGGGATTAAACCATTTGGGTCTGAAAGCCTTGCGCAAAATGTTGCGCAAGATCCGCAAATCTTTGCGCCCCAGGCGCAACAGGAAGTGCCATTTGCAACAGCGACAAAACTTGGTGATACGAATGATCCGCTTGCGGCGGTAAACCAGCCGGCAGGGTTTCCTGGAATGGCTGACACATCTGGACCAATTGCGAGCGGCATCCCGACTTTTTCTGAATTTACTGAAAGCCCAGGCGTTAAGTTTTTAAACGCCAGGACGCAAATGCAGATGTATGACGCGCTCTATGGGCGATCGCAGCCGGCGGCGCCATCGTATTTCACTGGAATGGATGCAAGCGGTGGGATGCGTGTTTAATGAGCATTTATGAACAGCTGACTGGTGCGGCTCAAAATTACCAGGATTTTAGAAAGCGCGGTGGTTTTACTCCCCAGCTGTACGGCATCATAGAAAATATCGGTGATGCAGCCAGCCAGTTTCTGAGCCCCAGAGGGCGCCAAGCAGCCATGAACCTGGTTGAGGTTGGCGATATGATAAACCCTGTTGCTGGTCAGTACAGAGCCGGCCAGGATTTCGCCCAGGGCGATTATGTGGGCGCTATGACTGAGGTCGCGGGTGTTTTGATGCCAGCGGCCATTGTGGCGAAATATGGCCCTCAGACGGCGCTTGCAGCGGGTAAGGCGATCCAGGAAACCTTGACCGGCACCGGCGATAGCTTGGGCCAGGTCGGATCTGATGTTTATGAGGCATTTATCCAGCGCATGAACCAGCCTGGCGAGATGCCGGCGGTTGGCAGTAACCTGGGGAATTTTGGCCAAAATGGCGGTCCATCGATGCTGAATGTTAGCGGCGATGTTTCTACGGTAAATATGCCGGAAGGATCTCTTCCTCAGTATACTGGCGCGGCTCCAAACCGGACTGAGCCTTATCAGCGTTACCGGCCGAAAAACACGACCGATCGCATGCAGCGCCTGGAAGCGGCTGTCGCTGATCCTGACAATCCGATTAATCAGGTTTTTGATAATTACATTGAAAAGGGCAAGGATCTAGCCGGCCCTGATTGGTACAACACCGAAGAGTTGCGCGATTGGTTTGTGTCTACCCTGGGCGAAAAAGAGGGTGACGCACAGTGGCGCGAATACATGGAGCTAATCGGCACGACATCGACCGGCGCCAAGGTTCCACAAAACATTCGGATGGCGAGTTTTTATCGCGCGTTGAGCCCGAAGGATCGAGCAGCCGTTGCGCAAATCGTTAAGGATGAGGGCATCACGCCGAAAGCAGCTGCCGCGCGCCTGGGCGTTACTCCCAAAAATACGCCGGATAATTATGCCTATGGGCATCTCAAGCAGCGCAACCAGGCTGGCAATGTTGTAAACCGCGAAGCTGGCACCTGGGATCGAGCCGTTCCAGAGGGTCTTACCGGCGCTGCTCTTTCAAAATATCTTCAGGCAAATCCGAAGGTAAAAGGCTTTGGAAATGATTTGCTTGGAGATGATACAAACATTGCCGCTGACATGCATTTTATGCGGATGCTGGCTATGGCTGACGGCGGCGGTGATTTCTTAAATGCCCAGGCTAAACTGAGCGGTGAAAACGCTGAGATAGCGGCGCAAGTTATCGGCCCAAAGCGCATTAAAAAATATACCAACACCCGCAAAGTAAACGGCAAGCCTGTCAGCGAAATTAACTTATTTAAGGCTTGGCAAGACGGCCATATCAAGGACACAAGCGCGTTTCAGCAAATGCCGACTGCCTGGGCTGACACGCCTAAGGCCAATGAATATGCAGCATATGAGGACATGGCCAATCGTGTTGCTGAGACTTACGGCATGACGCCGGCGCAGTTCCAGGCAAGCTTGTGGATGGGCGCGGGTGATATGACCGGATTGGCTGACGAAAGTCAGGGTACGTTTATGAACCTTTTCCGGCGCAGCCTGGATAAGCGCGCTGATGAGCGTGGGCTTTCGCGCGAGGAAATGCTGTTAGATTTTCTATACAACAAATCTCCTTTAGCGGTGGGTGGCATGGGCGTCCTGGGTGGCTTGCAGATGCAAAATCAGCAAGACGATCGGGGCATTTAGTGGAACTGCTCAATCAAATAATGACCTGGATCGTGGCACCGGTAGCCGGCTACGTTTTCTTGCTGCACAAGACTGTGCAGGGCAACACGGTGCAAATCGCTGTTTTAAACGCAGAGATAGCCAATCTGCGTGAGCTACATGGACGGGAAGTAAAGGACATGAAAGTGAGCATGGAGCGCATTTTCGAGAAGCTAGACAACATCGAGCAAGCACTGCGCAAGTAATGTTCGATCCGCTGTCTGGGCGGGGCACGGCATCACGAACAGGACGCGCTGGAGAATACCTCGCCGCGCATTTTTTCGAGCGAAAAGGATATACGGCCACGCTGGCATCAGCGGTGGGCTTTGATTTAGTGGTCGCTAAGCAGGGAAAAGTGTTCCTGGTTGAGGTAAAAGCACGGTTGAAGACGAAAGTAGACCGACCAAACCAGATGCGTTTTAAACTTACATCTAATCAAATCGAGGCCGATGCGTTCTGCTTTGTAAACTTGCGTGAGCAGCTGATGTTGTTTCGCAAAATTGATGATGTCCGGCATAAAAACCAGGTCACGCTTTTGGTCAAAGATTTCACAGAAAAAAATATGCACGACAGTTTTGCAGAGGTTTTTGGTGATGAGTGATGGCTTGTCTGGCATTGGATCTGCGCCCTTTAATGTGGCCAGTGATATCCATGAGCAGACCCAGGCGCGCGAGCGCATTGAGAAGCATCTCCAGGAGCAACAGATCGAGAAAAAACATAGGCGCGTGCATGTGCGCGAAGAGGATCTGCGCCTGGAAGAAATCGACATCAATTATGATCAGACTGGCCGGCTTCAGAAGGCTCAAAAGGCTCAGGGGCTGATCATCGATAGAGAGGTTTAATATGACGATAGCATTTGAGCGAATACTAGCCTGGAAGCTTTTACCCCGAATTATGATGTTGGTTATGTGCGTGATGTATATACGCGTAATCGAGTGGTTTATGTCGCTTCCCCAGGCAGAGGTTTCAACGCAAGCAACGGCACTGACAGCAACGGTCACGGGAGCTATGACCGGCGCCTTTGCGGTTTGGCTGGGGCATGAGAAATGAGTTTATTATCTCAGCTGATCTCACCGGCGACTGAGCTAGCCGGCAAATTCATCCAAGACAAAGACCAGGCGGCAAAGCTCGCGCATGAGCTATCCACAATGGCCGATAGGCACGCCCAGGAGGCTCTCCTGGCGCAGTTAGAGATTAACAAAGCGGAAGCCGCCGGCAACTGGTTCCAGGCGTCCTGGCGACCTCTCTGCGGCTATGTGTGCGTCCTGGGCCTGACAGTAAACTTTTTAATATCTCCCATAGCAGCTGGCTTTGGCCTGACCATCCCCCAGGCCGATACCAGCGTCATGCTTCCAATTTTAACGGGGATGCTGGGGCTCGCAGGAATGCGATCCTGGGAAAAATCAAAAGGAATATCCAAGTGAGTTTTAAATTCAGCAAGCGCAGCCTCGATCGGCTCAAGGGCGTCCACCCCAAATTGGTTGAGGTTGCCAAGATGGCGATCAAAACGACTGACGTTGATTTCGGCATAACGTGCGGCCTCAGAGATATGAAAACTCAAAAGGCGCTTAAGGCAGCTGGTCGGAGCCAGACGTTGAACAGCAAGCACTTGAAGCAAGACGATGGGTTTAGCCACGCCCTGGATTTGGTCGCTTATGTGGATGGTGAGGTTTGCTGGGAAAACGCGGTTTATGAGCGCCTGGGCGATCACATTCTAAAAGCAGCAAAGCATGTTGATCTGCCTTTACGGTGGGGGGGCGGTTGGCATCTCTGGGACGCGCGCACACGCAACAGCTGCGAGGAAGTATATATGGAATACGTCCGGCTGCGTACACAGGCCGGACGTAAAGTTTTCTGCGACATGCCACACTGGGAAATCGGTCGAGAAGACGATTAATCCTTGGGAAATTCTGGTGGCCGATAGCCGGCCATCATCCATTCCATCACGCGGATGGCGATCGGGTTTACGGGCCTGGTGCCATCGTCGGTTTCCCACTTGCGGATGGTCCGGCCATTGACGTTAAGAATATGACCTAGCTCCTCTTGCGTGAGGGCCAGGTCGTAGCGGTGTTCTTTGAATTTAGCTGGGGTCATTTTGTCTCCTCTCGATTTCATTAAGCGTTTTAAGAACATCTTTCCAGCATCCACATAGCCGGCCATCGACTAGCATGCCGAAAACGCGATCCAGCCCATCGTGACTGTGGGCTGGTAAAAGCTCAACGCCCAGGCGGGTTGCCAGGGCGCGAGCGATGCGAGGGGTGTTGTCAAACATCAAGCGGCGTCAAGCTGGCTAACAAGCGCCATCGTATTGCAGCCAAAGATAAATTCTTCGCGCACTGCATCATCGTTGCAGAATTTATCACGCAGAATTGAGTAGAGGCGAATAAAGCCTTCACCGTGACCTTTGCCCATGAATGCCCAGCGCGAGCGATCTTTGCGATAAAGAGTTTTTTGGATGTAGTGGGCAAGCTCATGCAAAACCTGGATCAGGTTACCGTGATCGACATCGTCAGTTTTGACGAACATGCCACCGCAACGTGGGTTGTTGTCAAAAGATTTGTATTCGCGCCACCAGACGTAACCGTCTTTGGTTTGTGCGGCTGTTGGCTTATAGCCTTTTACAACGCCAGCCTCGACATTGCGGATCTGCCAGTATGACAGGTTGATGATGATTATTTTGCTGCCGGCCTTGCTGCAATTAGGACCATTGCCAGCTGGCTTTTTAACAACAAGCACTTTGTGTGCTTTTGCTTTTTGCGCTTTGGTCAGCGCGTAAGGGGTGCCGTCGAAGCTGTCCATTGCAGCTTGCATGATGTTTTGGAAAAAAGCGGTTTCGTGTGCAAATTTAGTCATGTTGGCCTCCTAGCCGTTAGTGGGCTTCATTGCCCTGGTGGGTGGGGCCGAAGCCCCAGGTGATTATGCGGTCGCCTTGCGCCATTCGATGGCGCAATCAAGATGCCAATCAGATGCCAAGTGATCTGCCTTATTTTGGTCAAGCTCTTGAAAAAACTCTTTGCCTGTCATGCCTTGAGAAATACATTTCTCAACAAAGTATTGTGGCGCTTCGACAAGATTTTTAACCGCATCGATAATATCAACTTTTGAAGTGTAGAAATTATCGTCTTCAAATAAATCGTTGCCGTCTGCATCGAGCAGCCAGTATGACCATCCATACATGTCACGTTGTGTGCCGATGGTGACGCCTTTTGTGATTGCTAGTTTTCTAAGTTCATTGATTGTCATGTTGGCCTCCTAGCCGTTAGTGGGCTCCATTGCCCTATACATGTTATATAGGCCCATTGGGCCTAATTACAAGAGCGGCAAGTCAATAAAAGTGAAAATAAGTTAAAAAAACCGCCATCCAGAGTATTTTTTTTCGCCAAATGTTACGCCTTAGAAAATTTTTGGGGTGAATGCGTGGCTGAACTTGAAGAAATGACCGACGATGAGCTTGAGAGCATTGTCTCGACAGCTGTTAAAGACGCCGTTGAATTTATCGACGCTGAAATCACGCCACGCCGCGTGCTGAGCCAAGAGATGTTTGACGGCCAGACGCGCGTGGGATCTGAGGAAGGCCGTTCATCTGTCGTGCGTTCTGTGATCCGCGACACGGTGCGTGCGGTCAAGCCAAGCCTTATGCGGATCTTTGCGTCAAACGATAAGGTCGTGCAATTTGAGCCCGTAGGCCCAGAGGACGTTCAGACGGCCGAAATGGCCACGCAGGCGATCAATCATATATTTGAGCAGAGCAACGCCTATCGTTTGCTCGATGACGCGTTCCAGGACGCCCTGGTCAAAAAGTGCGGCATTCTCAAAGCGTATTATGAGGACAACGATGAGCAGACTATTCACGACTATACGGGGCTCGATCAGCAAGCTTTCGACTTCCTTGAAAGCCAGCCTGATGTCGATGTCCTCTCAACTGTCATTGAGACAAAAGTTGAGATTGGCCCTGACGGTGTTGACGTTGAAGTACCAGTTATTGACGCACGCATTGCGCGCCGTAAAAGATCGGGTCAGATCAAAGTAGAAAGCGTGCCGCCGGAAGAATTTTTTATCAACCGTGACGCGCGCAGCATCGATGATTTTTACGTTTGTGGCCACCGCACAGAGATGCGTGTCGGTGACCTGGTTGCGATGGGTTATGATTTCGATGAGGTCAGCGACCTGACCGGCCTGTCGGATGCGACTGATACCCGCGACCTGGAGAAATCTGCACGGCGCGGATTTTACACCAATGACGATGATGACGATCCCGGGCGAGATCCGACGATGCGCCTGGTCGCGGTGACTGAGGCGTTTATGCGCGTTGATCCATTTGGCACCGGCATTCCATCTCTTTACCGTTTTGTCCTGGGCGGCGGCGCCTACAAGATGCTGAGCGCAGAGCCGTGCGATCGGGTGCCGTTTGCTGTTTTTGAGGTCCAGCCGGAGCCGCACACATTCTGGGGAACCTCGATCGCTGATTTGCTGATGGATGACCAGGACAGCGCGACATCGATCCTCAGAGGTATCCTGGACAACGTGGCGATGACGAATACGCCTCGTCTAGCTGTCACTAACGACTGTAATATTGATGACGCCCTCAATAATGAGGTGGGCGCGATTATCAGGCAAAGAGTACCAAATTCTATTCAGCCTTTGACTGTGCCGTTTGCCGCCGGCCAAACGTTATCTGCGCTGCAATATGTCGATAAAATGGTCGAAACCAAAACCGGCGTAAAATCTGACAGCCAGCTGCACCAGGACGCGCTGCAATCTACCACTGCTCTGGCGGTTCAAAGCCAGATGCAGAGCGCAGCTGCGCAGATCGAAACGATGGCGCGTAACCTGGCTGAAGGCGGCATGAAGCAGTTATTCAAGCTGTTACTACATCTGTATATACACAACACCGATGGCGCCCAGATGATGCGCTTGAATAATAGCTTTCAGCGCATGGACCCGACTTCCTGGACAGCCGCTTTTGATCTCACTGTTAATGTCGGTTTGGGAACCGGTCGGGAAGATGAGCGGCGCGCTGCGTTGATGCAAGCGATGCAGATGCAGCAAACCATCTTGCAGACGATGGGGCCGCAAAATCCCCTGGTAAGCTTGAGCCAGTTTCGCAACACCCTGGCCGATCTTCTGGGCTCCAGCGGCATCAAAAACAGCGATCGGTACTTCCAGCCTCTAACGCCGCAAATGGAGCAACAGATGGCTGCTCAGCAAGCCCAGGCGGCACAAGCCCAGGCGGCTCAAATGCAGCCGCCAGATCCGACCCAGGGGCTGATGCAGATCGAGCAGATGAAAGCGCAGAATAAAACGCAGAGCGAGATGATGCGTCTGCAATTGGATGCGCAGAAATTCCAGGCCGATCAGCAAATGAAAGAGCGCCGCATGGTTCTCGATGATGACCTGGCAAGAGATAAAATGGTCCAGGATCTAGCGGTGAAGGTTGCCGCTATTTTGGGCCAGTACGGCACAGCGGTTGATACCGCATCAATCAAGCAAGAGCAAAACGCAGCGCGGGATTTAAATGGATTTAGCAACTAAGGCAGCGCGCGTCAGAAGCTTTCTGCAAGATGACGTTTTTAAGGATCTGATTAGCAAGCAAAAGCAAGATCAGATCGACATATTTTTGAACCCAGGAAGTAGCCTGGATCAAATAGACGAGGCGCGCCGTCAAGTGCGCGCAATTGAGGATCTGATCAGCGGAATGCGTAGCGTTCTGACTGACGCCCAGATCGTCGAAAGAAAGACTAAAAAAAGAGGCTAGCACCGTGTCAGACACGACTAGTGAATTAAATCCCGCTGACCCAAGATCGGTCGCGGAACATCTGTTAGTAAGTACAGAACCACAAGGCGAAGCAACTCCAGAGGAGACTTCAGAAGAGATTGTGGAAGAGGTTGAGGCGCAAGCTGAAACCGAAGTTGAGGATGAGGAATACGCAGAAGAAGCGACACTTCCAGACGGCCCCGAAGAAAGTTTTTTCAAGGTCAAAGTTGACGGCGAAGAGCGCGAGGTAACCGAAGAGGAACTGAAACGCGGATATTCTGGTCAGAGATACATCCAGGAAAAGATGCGTGAGGTCGCAGAGGCTCGAAAGCAAGTCGAGGCTCAAGTCGCCCAAGCGCAGCAAATGGAACAGCGTTACGCCGAAGCAATGAAAGCTTACGCGGAGCGGCTGCAAACGACAGAGCCAACTGCCCCAGACATCAAGATGCGGGAAACCGATCCTCTTGGTTACTTGGAACAGATGGAAGACTATAGGCAAGAAGTCGAGGCGCGACAGAAACTGCAATATGAGCAGCAAATCCAAGCGCAACGCGAACAGCAATTGGCTCATCAGCAAAAGGCAGAATATGTGAAAGCGCAGACGCAAGTCGTGTTGGAGCAAATCCCTGAGTTGAGAGACAAGGAAGCTGCACCCAAGGCCATCGAAATGATGATGGAAGAGGGGCGCAGAAGAGGCTTTTCAGATGCTGAACTTAAAGGGGAGAGTGATCCTCGATTTGTTATGGCGCTGCATGAATTAGCCAAAGTGCGAGCCCAGGGGAACCTGGGAACTGGTCGTGAAGTGAAGCGCGGAGCGATCAAGCCTGGAGCAAAAAAATCTGTCGTAAGCCAATCCAAGAAGCGAGCAGACGTAGCGCGTCAACAATCCAGGAAGACCGGCAAAACAGAAGATATCGCCGCCTTCCTTCTGACCAAAGGATAAAAGAAAATGGCAGTTAACAGCAATACCGTCGAAACTTTCGACGTAACAACGCTTCGTGAGGATCTTCAAGAAGCGTTAGAAATGGTGTCTGCAACAGATGCCCCGTTCATGTCTGCAATCGGTAAGCGCAGCGTTTCAAACACATTGTTTGAGTGGCCAGAAATCAGCCTGGCGGCTGTAAACGGCTCAAACCGTGTTGCGGAAGGGGAAGCAACCCCAGGTAATGATGCAGCTACTCTACCTATACGTGTGCAAAATTATACACAAATTAGTGATAAAATGGTTGAAACCAGTGATACAGCGGAAGCGGTCAATGGTGCTTCAGATGCTCAGACAATCGCAGAGCAAGTCGCCTTAAAGTTGAAAGAGCTTAAACGCGATATGGAAACGATGCTCACGGCATCGGTGGCAGCGTCAGCTGGGTCATCAGGTACAGCGCGCACGACAGCTGGCTTGGGTGCTTGGATAAAAACCAACACCAACAAAGGCACCGGCGGTGCAGAGCCAACAACATCAGGATCTGGCAATGCCGGCTATCCTAATGCGGCGCGTACCGATGGCACATTGCGCACCATCACTGAAGCGATGATGAACGATGTGGTAAAGCAGTGCTGGGATGAGGGCGCAGAGCCAACCTTGATGATGGTTGGATCAGCGGTGAAGCAGAAGGTTTCTTCTACTTTTACCGGCAACTCAACTCGCTACAAATCAGCTGACGATGCCCGTCTGCAAGGTGCGATCGATGTGATCAGCACTGATTTTGGTGAAATTTCCCTTGTTCCCAATCGCTTTTCACGCGCACGCGATGCCTGGATCTTGGACCCCAATTACGCACAAATCGCGTATCTCCAGGAAACCAAGCAGCAAGACATTGCCCGTACTGGTCACGCTACTCGCAAGCTGATCAGCTGCGAATATGGCTTGCAAGTGACTGAAAAAGGTCACGGCTTGATCGCTGACGTTCAAGGCTAAAAACAAAGGCGCCTGGGGCAACCTGGGCGCCTCTTTCTAACACTGAGGTTTTTTATGTTTGTAAAAGAGCAAGACGGCAAAGTTTACATTAAAACGACTGAAAATGCGCAGCCTATTTTGGACGCTGTGCAGGATCAGCGCGCCATGCACGCAGAGATACCTCGCTTCAAAGATCGCGCGCGCCTGGTTGGCACGATCCCTGGCACCCTGGCGGCTCAGTGGGCGCTTGAGTGCAAGAGCGCACCAGGCACAAAAGAGTTTCTCGCATATGTAAAGAAAAAACTGCAATCGGGCGACTATTCAAAATTGATTGTGGAAGGCTACTAGATGGCAATTACCACTTATTCAGAATTACAGACATCAATCAGCGATTGGTTAAACCGGTCGGATCTGACATCCCAGATCCCCGATTTTATCGCGCTGGCTGAAGCTGACATGAACCGGCGCATCCGGCACTGGCGCATGGAGCGCCGATCGACTGCGATCCTTGATACTCAGTATTCTGCGTTGCCTGGTGATTTTATAGAGCCCGTGAGGCTTTCGATTACTTCTGGTGATACTTACAAGCTTGAAACTGAAAGCCAAGCGCAGCTGCTCGATCGGCGCGCTCAGGCAGGGAATGCAACGGGGCTTCCAAAGTATTATGCGCTTACTGGTGGCGCCATTGAAGTTTTCCCTTCGCCAGACAGCAACTACACGCTCGAAATGGTTTATGTCTCAAGCGTAACAAGCTTGAGCGCGCAAAATCCCTCAAACTGGATCTTAGAATATTTTCAAGATTGCTATTTGTATGGTGCGCTCACCCATTCGGCACCGTTTCTTGATCAAGACCAGAGGCTGGCAATTTGGAGCGCGCTTTATGACAAAGCTATTGCTGGCGTGAATAATCAAAATGAAAACGCAAAATTCGGTGGCTCTGGATTACGCGTAAAAGTCAAAAGCTATTAGGAGAAAAACAAATGGCAAGCATTGCAGACCGCGTTTTAGATAACGGCCTTACGATTTTAGATACTGAGGCCACACGCGTTGATATTACCTCACAAGAGGCAACGACCTACGCCGAGGCGACATCAACACACACACTTGGCAACCAGACATCCATTTCGATTAGCGCGCCAGCGGATCGTTCCGGCGGTGGGCGCAAGGTCACGATGTCAGCGTCATCTGGTGGCACAGTGACCGGCACCGGCACAGCAACTCATTACGCGATAGTTGACACTGGAAACAGCCGCCTGCTTGTCACGGGCTCGCTCACGGCGTCTCAGTCGGTAACATCTGGAAACACATTTAGTTTAGAAGCTTTGGACATAGGCATCCCAGATCCATCGTAATAGTGAAGAGGAACTATCATGGCCTTGGTAATTGCTGACCGCGTCAAAGAAACAACCACGACAACGTCTACCGGCACCTATACGCTCGCCGGCGCCTCAGACGGCTTCCAGTCGTTTGCAGCCGTTGGGAACGGGAATACAACTTATTATGCTTGTACAGATGGCAGCTTGTACGAGGTTGGCGTCGGAACATTTACTGCGTCTGGAGCTACGCTTTCGCGCGACACTATTCTGGAAAGCTCCAACAGCGATAACGCAGTAGATTGGCCGTCCGGCTCAAAAGATATTTTTGTGACTGTGCCGGCTGAAAAGTATTTGGTGCGTGATGCTAGTGGCAATGTTAGCCTGACAGGCAGTCTTGCAATCAGCGGAACCGTTGACGGACGCGATGTTGCAGCGGATGGAACGAAGCTCGATGGCATAGAGGCCGGCGCTACTGGCGATCAAACTAACGCTGAAATCAGGGCGGCGGTTGAAGCGGCTACTGACAGTAATGTGTTTACAGATGCAGACCATAGCAAACTTAACGGCATCGAAGCTGGTGCAACTGGCGATCAAACTAATGCTGAAATCAGAGCGGCAGTAGAAGCAGCAACGGACAGCAATGTTTTTACTGACGCTGATCACAGTAAGTTAAATGGCATTGAAGCGGGCGCAACTGGCGATCAAACTAACGCTGAGATTAGAGCGGCGGTAGAGGCTGCAAGTGATAGCAATGTTTTTACGGATGCCGATCATACAAAGCTTTCTGGGATAGAGGCCAGTGCGGATGTTACCGATACTGGGAATGTTGGGTCAGCTTTAACTGCGTTCTCTACTGGCACAGACGCCACAGGTTCTGATCTTATTCCCGTTTATGATGTAAGCGCAGGGGCTTGGGAAAAGCAAACCATCACCAACGCTGCGCTCCAAGGCCCGACAGGCCCTACTGGGCCAACGGGCCCTCAAGGAAACTCAGTAACCGGCCCAACGGGGCCAACGGGGCCAACGGGCCCTCAAGGCAACTCTATAACTGGCCCTACTGGGCCAACGGGGCCAACGGGCCCAACGGGGCCTCAAGGCAACTCTGTCACCGGCCCAACCGGCCCAACGGGCCCAACCGGCCCAACGGGGCCGCAGGGAAGCGCGGGAAGCGCGGGAAGCACGGGGCCAACGGGCCCAACGGGGCCATCGGGAACGCCTTCCACTACTTATAATGCGGTGGGTTCTTATGTTTTTGCTAGATATGATACGCTTTTAAATGCAGCCGCAACTACGGCAGGTTCAAACTTAAATCCAACCAACGGAGCTGCTTGGACTAATTTTCCCATACCATCAGGGGCGGCGTTATCTGGCACTTGGCGGTGTATGGGCTTCAATAAGGGGCCGTATGCGTCAGCCTCTAATTCAACCCTTTATGTTAGAATATCTTAATAAAAGGAAGCAATGATGCCAACGGTGCC